>Ga0272448_1000340_pt1 | contig 73044 bp, 79 predicted proteins | sample YNPCB0191_FD_202220 | JGI IMG/M metagenome (GOLD analysis project Ga0272448, IMG submission 202220) | Hot spring sediment microbial communities from Yellowstone National Park, WY, United States - YNP-CB-019-1 | ecosystem: Environmental > Aquatic > Thermal springs > Hot (42-90C) > Sediment...
GCTATCGCGAAAAGCTTAATTTCTAAAGGCACCTTATTCCTGCTGAATAGGGGTATGCTGGATAACACAGAAATCAAAGATGTGGATGTCATCCGGCATCACCTCTTTAAATTTCATTGAAGTAACATTATACTCAGCTCTTGCTTTTATCTTATTCGGGTCCCATATCACAGGCGCAAGCCTTTAATAGTAGAATTGAGATGTGTTAACTGCGTAAAACTGGTTTTATCTGTTTTTCGCTCAGGACGTGAAGAGATGTTTAGAAGCAGGGAAGGCACACCTTCCATGTATGGTTCTGCTCCCGCCGCCCCCGTGACGGTTGGCGCCGAATATGAGGCTAGGATTGAGGATACAGCGCGTGAGGGGGACGGCATCGCCAGGATCGAAGGCTTTGTCATCTTTGTACCTGGGACCAAGGTTGGAGACCAGGTCAAGATCCAGATCGACCGCGTCATGCGCCGGTTTGCTATAGGCCATAAGGTCTGAGCTGGATCTGAAATAGCAGTCCAGCATAGCTGGCAAAAAGGGGCTGGCACCAGTTGCCATCCTCCAATTTTTGCATGTTTTTAGCTTCCATGATGCTGATGCGTTGAGAGCTTAATCCGGAATGGAAAAGCCCGGAAGGAGTCCTACGCGTGCGTGGATGCTGATCTCGCATAACAACCACTACACTTTTGTTTAACAGTCCTGCTGATTCTCACAGCAATCAGCCCGCATGCCCGGCATGGTGCTAAAAGATTGCGAAATGAGTGTTGTCATTAACCCAAAAGTAGAAATACGCAGCGATCTCATCCACCAGTATGTCTCACGCCGACAGGATCATCAGGGCAGCATTCCAGTCGGATGAGGCTCTGAGAGAGACGATAAGATCGGTCATCTCAGAGATGGGGATGAGCACCAGGGAGTTCAGCAAGATCTCATCCATACCCCAGAGCACCCTCTACAAGATACTCTCAGGACACCGGGAGCCAAACATAACCACCCTCCGGCAGATCGTGAAGACCATCCGGGATCTTGAGGGCGGAGGCGAGAGGTTCATAGCGATAATAGCTGCCAGGCCTGTTTTGGACAAGATCGAGGAGACAAAGATGCGTATCGGTGATAAGGTCTTCACTCTCCGTGAGTACTCCGCGACAAATATCGAGGAGGCGATCATCGCAGCGGTGAGGGCAGAATCTGACGGCGCTGCAGCGGTCGTCTGTGCCCCGATAGTCAGCCCGACGGTTGAAAAGCTTCTCACAATACCGGTCGCCACGATAATACCGAGGGAGAGCGTAAAGAGAGCGATAGAGGTCGCGGCAAAGAAGATAGAGGTATAAAGCGCATGGGTGTCGATCTCGGGGATATTCTCGGCAGGAAGAAGGTCTCTATTGAAGATCTCACAGGAAGCTGGATCGCAGTAGACGGCTTCAACACGCTCTATCAGTTTCTGTCAATCATAAGACAGCCAGACGGCACGCCGCTCATGGACTCATCTGGAAGGATAACATCGCACCTCTCAGGACTCCTCTACCGCATGACAAACCTCCTGGAGTCCGGGATCCGGGTGGCATTCGTCTTCGATGGCAGGCCTCCAGAGCTCAAGGCCGGGACGCTGGCTGCCAGGGCTCAGATGAAGGAGACTGCGGAGATCCAGCTGCAGGAAGCGATAGCCACAGGCGCTGAGAGCTTCAGGTACGCGCAGGCCGCTACCAGGATAAACAGCGAGATACTCTGTGACTCCATAAGGCTTCTGGACGCCATGGGAATCCCGTATGTACAGGCACCCTCAGAGGGCGAGGCGCAGGCTGCCTTCATGGCGATCCGCGGGGATGTTGATTATGTCGCGTCCCAGGACTACGACTCACTTCTTTTCGGCGCGCCCAGGGTCGTGAGAAACCTAGCGATCACCGGCAAGAGGAAGATGCCAAGGAAGAACGTGTACATCGATATCCCTCCTGAGGTCATCGTCCTCGAGGAGGAGCTCACAAGGCTCGGGATAAGCAGGGAGCAGCTCATAGATATAGGGATAATGTGCGGCACAGATTACAACGAAGGGCTCCAGAAGGTGGGTCCGAAGAGGGCTCTAAAGCTGATAAGGGAGCATGGATGCCTGGAGGCTGTGCTCGATGCGCTGGGAGAGAGGATCGACAATCTTCAGGAGATAAGAGAGATCTTCCTCCATCCGGAGGTCACAGAGAGCTACGATCTCAGGATGAAACGGCCCAGGATCGATGAGATTATCAGGTTTTTATGTGAAGAGCGGGACTTCTCGGAGGAGAGGGTCAGGAAGGCTGCAGAGCGCCTGAACGCATCGTACCGCGCAGGCCAGAGCACACTCGAGAGGTGGCTCTGATGCTCATCTCCGGCTACGAGATCGATCTCGAGAGAGCTCTGAGAATCATAAAAAGGGCAGGAGTCAGAAGGGTCGGAGTTCAGGTTCCCGATGGCCTGAAGAGATCAGCCCCAGAGATCTCGAGGATCATAGAGGAGACAGGCGCTGAGGTTCTGGTCTCAGGAGATCCATGCTATGGTGCATGCGATATCGATCTCCAGCTCTGCAGCATGGTCGATCTGATGGTGCACATAGGCCACTCGGAGATGTGCGAGAGCCTGAGCGACAGGATCGTCTACATCGAGGCGAGGATGCCGGATGACGTCACCGATGTCGCGAAGAGATCCATTGGATTTTTCACTAAAAGCAGGGTGGCTGTCTGCACAACCATCCAGCATGCACACACGATCGATAGTGTGATAGAGATAATGCGATCCCACGGCATAGAGGCCATCACAGGAGGGCCGTCTCCACGAACCAGGCACCGGGGGCAGGTTCTCGGCTGCTGCTACGCAGCCGCTAGGGTTGGGGCAGAGGAGGCTCTCTTCATAGGCACCGGCAGGTTCCATCCGCTGGGCCTCTCGATGGCGACAGGCATGCGGGTTATAGCAGCGGACCCGCTCACAGGCTCGGTGGAGGAGATCGATACGCATGATTTCCTCCGGTGGAGGTACGGGATCATAGCAAGAGCATCGGATGCAAAGAGCATCGGGATCTTGATATCGAAGAAGCCAGGCCAGAGGAGATGCGTGACCGCTAAGAGGCTCAGCTCTCTCGGGAGATCTAAGGGAAGGAGCATGCTTGAGGTCTACATCGACAGAATCGAGCCTGAGAGGATACTCGATCTCGGCCTGGACGCAGTGGTCTCGACGGCATGCCCGCGCATCGCTCTTGACGACGCGCCGAGATACAGCGTTCCAGTTCTCACGCCGCCGGAGTTCGAGATCGCGCTTGGCGTCAGGAGCGAGTACATCTTCGACGAGATCCTCGATGCATGCGGGGAGCCCGATAGCACGTGATCTTATCCGCCAGCATCTCTCCAAAAGGGGACCGGCGGCGAGGATGTGCTTCTATCGCGACCTCTTGGAGAACACATCTTCCAGATCATTCAGGAAGAGATCGAGGTTCTCCTCGGTCATGTGCGGCATCAGTATGAGCCTCAGCGCCTTTGGCTCTCTGGTCATCGAGACGTGCCAGCCCCTCTCAAGCAGTGCCCTCCTGACCCCGGGCGGATCATCGATCTTCAGCGCGACGACGTTCATCACGGGCTCGATGACCGGCTCGATGCCCATGGCACGGGCTTCTGATACGAGATGCTCAGTCATCTCCATGCATCTCCTGACGACCATTCTATAACCATCGATGCCGAGATGCATGATCACAGCGTACGTGGCTGCAGCCGCTGCCCCGCTTCTCGTGCCCGTCAGCGATGCCTGTCTCGAGACAGTGAGGTAGTACGTCTCCGTCTCAAGCCGCCTGACAGGATCTGAGCTCCTGAAGATCAAACCGCCTGCCGGAATAGGGCTCATGCCCATCTTGTGCGGATCGATGGTTATCGACTGCACTCCATCAACCCTGAAATCCCAGCGGTAGTTTCTGTCAAGGAACGGCAGCACAAACCCGCCGAATGCAGCATCCACGTGGAGAGGTATGCAGTTCTCGATCGCGAGTTCTGAGAGATCCGCGATGGGATCCACCTGGCCGAACTCTGTTGTCCCGGCGATGCCAACAATGCAGATTGTGCGCTCATCTATCAGCCTCTCGACATCCCCGAGATCAACCCTGAGCGTATCATCGAGCTCGGCCCTCCTCACCTCCAGATTGAGAAGATCCGCGATCTTATCGAAGGAGAAATGCGCCGATCTCGGAACGACTATGTTCCCATCGCGCCTGCCCGAGGAGTTCCTTGCGGCGCGTATAGCCTGGATGTTCGACTCGGTGCCGCCTGTCGATATGTAGCCTGCTGCATCAGAGCACCCCAGTAGAGATCCGAGGATGCCCACGACCCTGCGCTCTATCTCTGCAGTTCCTGGAAAGAGCCCGGGGTCGCCCAGGTTCGTCTCCAGGAACATGCTGTACGCCCTCACAGCCACCGGATGGGGGCGGGTGCACATTGTGGAGAAGAGACGGTCGTAAGAGTGATCCTTGCTGCGCATCTCCCTCAGGAGATCTTCGACCCTCTCCTCTGACAGACCTTTCTCCGGGAACGTGTACATCATCGATTCCTTGCAGCCTCTAGAAGTATCGAGAGCTCCGCCCTTGCCACCGTCTCCCTCACAGTGGCCACCGCGTCGATGTTAGCGGATATGCTGTCTATGCCAATCTCAACAAGCCGCCTGGCCATCTCCGGGTAGGATCCTGCCTGGCCGCAGATCGATGTCTTGACTCCTGCCTTCTTGCACCGCTCCACGACGTACTCTATGAGCTTGATGACCGCGGGATGCATCTCAGAGTACAGGCCGGCGACGTTCTCGTTGTTCCTGTCCACAGCGAGCGTGTACTGAGTGAGATCGTTTGTGCCAAACGATATGAAGTCCAGGCCCTCCTCGATGAAATCCTCGATTGTGAGCGCGGCAGCCGGCGTCTCGACCATTATTCCAACATCGATCTTATTCAGATCCAGACCCTCCTCGACCATGATCTCTTTTGCCCGCTTGAGCTCGCTCACATGCTGGACCATCGGCAGCATTATCCCCACGTTTGTGAGCCCGATCTCGTGGAGCTTCTTGAACGCCCTTATCTCCAGCCTGAAGTGCTCCACCTCTGCGAGATCCCTGCGTATACCGCGCCAGCCGAGCATCGGGTTGTGCTCAACCGGCTCGTTCTCGCCGCCCTCCATCGCCCGGAACTCATCAGTGGGCGCGTCCAGGGTTCTCACCCATACAGGCTTCGGATAAAACGCATCTGCCACTATCTTGATGTTCCTGACGAGCTCATCGACATACTCCTCGCTCCGCCCGGATCTTATGTAATAACCAGGTGTCTTTCCAAGCCCCAGGATCATGTGCTCTATTCTGAGAAGACCCACACCATCTGCCATCGTCGCGGCTGCTGCCTGTGCTCTCGTGGGCTCGCTGATGTTGACCTTGATCTCCGTCGCCGTAATCGGCTTGTAGGCCACAGCAGTCGGCTGAACCTTCTTCTCCTCCGCCACAGCCACCTTTCCCTCGTAGACCTGGCCCTTGGTGCCATCGACGGTGACAACCATTCCATCCTTGAGCACCTTTGTCGCGTTCTTTGTTCCCACAACAGCGGGACAGCCGAGCTCTCGGCTCACTATAGCTGCGTGGCAGGCCATGCCTCCCTCGTCCGTGACTATGGCGCCGGCTCGTCTCATTGCGGGAACCATATCTGGCATGGTCATGCGGGTGACCATTATGTCCCCGTCCTTTATCTTCTCCAGGTCCTTGACCCCGGAGATGATCCTCACAATGCCGGTTGCTGTGCCGGGAGATGCCCCGAGACCCGTGACCAGGACCTTGGCTGTGCCGGAAGCCTCTGCTCCGGCCTTTGGAGCGCCCTTGGCTATGGTGGTTATCGGCCTCGACTGGAGGATGTATATCTTGTTCTTCTGCACACCCCACTCGATATCCTGGGGTATGCCGTAGTGTCTCTCCAGGATCTCTGCATACTTCGCGAGATCCAGTATCTCACTTTCTGTAAGAACCTGCGCGTCCTTCTTCTCAGGTGGAACCGGAACTGTCACTGTCTTGGCTGTCACAGGATCCCTGACGATCATGATCTCCTTGGTGGCGATCATCTTGTGGACTATCTTCTTAGAGGATCTGTCGACCACATAGTTGTCGGGAGACACGCTGCCGCTGACCACCGCCTCCCCAAGGCCCCATGCAGCCTCTATCACAACAAGCGGCTCGCCTGTGCTCGGCTGTGAGCTGAACATCACCCCTGACTTCTCGGAGTCCACCATCTTCTGCACTATCGCGGAGAGGTTGACCTTCTCATGCTCGAAGCCCTGCTCGACCCTGTAGAAGATAGCTCTGGCCCCGTAAAGGGATGCCCAGCATTTTTTCACCGCCTCAAATACAGCATCAGCGCCCCTGACATTCAGGTAGGTCTCCTGCTGGCCGGCGAAGCTCGCGTCCGGAAGATCCTCTGCAGTCGCACTTGATCTCACAGCGACAAACACCTCCTCGCCCTCCCGCTCGCAGAGCTCTCTGTACCTCTCCTTTATCGCGTTCTCTATATCCTTCGGGACCTCTGCATCCATCACGATCTTCTTGGCCCTGGCCTCTGCCCTGAGAAGCTCCTCAGGATTGTTCACATCAACTTTTAGAGCGTCGAAGAGCGCTTTCGCAATGCCTGCCCGCTCCAAGAACTGCCGGAAGGCCTGTGCTGTGACCGCAAACCCTCCAGGTACAGGTATGCCTATGTTTATCATCTCGCCCAGGCTCGCGCCCTTTCCTCCGACTACAGATATGTCCTCCTTCCCAACCTCTTCAAGCCAAACCACGATCGCCATTAAAGTCATCCTCTTAGCGTTATCATGAGAGATGGTGGTGCTTCAATTCGCGACCATATATTACTCTTTCCTTTCAGATCCATTGATCCGAAAAATGATGATCTGGCGAGAGGATCTGCGTGGTCTTCTCAGGCCAAGCCGAGAATGCATAAATATCTCATACAACAACCAGCTTCTGATGAATGTAATGGAGATGCTTCTCGTCGCGTTTGCCATCGGGCTCACAGGCGCGCTCGCGCCAGGGCCCACTCTTGTTGCAACTGTGAACAGCTCACTGAAGAGCGGCTGGACCTCGGGGCCGAAGGTCTCTACAGGGCATGCATTTGTTGAGATGCTGATATTCGTGCTGATACTCATGGGCCTCAGCGGCGCCGCAGATGCATACAGAGTTCCGATATCATTGATCGGGGGCACCGCCCTCATATTATTTGGGGCGCTGACGCTGAGGGGAGCGAGCAATGCATCCATATCATCTCAGGGATCTGGGATATCCTCAAACCCGTACATTGCCGGCGCCCTGACGAGCGCGGCCAACCCGTACTTCTGGATATGGTGGCTCTCCGTCGGCTCTGCCATGCTGCTGGACGGACTCAGAGGCGGATTTATGCTCGCCGCAGCATTCATGATAGGCCACTGGGGCGCGGACTTCGGCTGGTACACGCTCGTATCGGCGAGCATTGACAGGGGGAAGAGCGTCCTATCCGAGAGGGGATACAGGTACGTCCTCTCAGCATGCGGCATATTCCTGATGATATTCGGACTGTACTACCTGAGCGGAGTGGCCGGGCATCTCGGATGGTGGTAGTGTGAGATCCAGCGCATACCTGAGATCGATCAGAGGCTATATCGCGGTATCTGTCATTCTGTTCTTCGCAGCCGCTGTATCGGGATTCATGGCAGCTGAGCAGAATCCGGCGATGGCGGAGGAGTGGATGAAGGAGCTGGAGATGCTGAAATGGATCACAGATCTGCCGCCCCTCATGATACTGATCCTGATATTCGCAAAGAACCTTCTGTCATGCGCGATGGCCGTGCTTCTCGGGGTGGGCGCAGGCATAGTGCCTGTGCTTGTCGCCATCTCAAACGGAATTCTTGTGGGAATGGTAGCCTACCAGGTCATCCAGAAGGAGGGCGTTATCTATCTCCTGGCTGGCATCCTCCCGCACGGAATTGTGGAGCTTCCAACAGTGCTGGTGAGCATAGCGATCGGCCTACGGCTCGGCCACATCTTCATCATGACAATGATCGAGAAAGATGGCGATCTCGGAGGGGAGGCACGCGATGCCATCAGATTCCTGATGTACAGGGTCGCTCCGCTGCTGTTCGTTGCGGCAGTGATTGAAACATTTATCACACCCCTTGCAATATCCCTTGCATCCCGGTAGTGATGAAGATGAATGATGCTCAAGAGACGCAGATAACAAGAAAAGATGAGAGGGAGGCAAAGCTTCCCCCAAAGTCGAACTTCAGCGAGTGGTACCATGAGCTTTTGAAGAGCGCAGAGATAGTCGATGTCAGGTACCCTGTGAAGGGCATGAGCGTCTGGTACCCGTTCGGCTTTGCGCTCAGAAGCCATGTCTACCAGATAATAAAAGAGCTTCTTGATGTCGATCACTACGAGACGCAGTTCCCGCTGCTCATCCCTGAGACCGAGTTCATGAAGGAGGCGGAGCACATAAAGGGCTTCGAGGATGAGGTCTACTGGGTGACTCACGGCGGCAGGGACCCGCTGGAGGTAAAGCTCGCGCTACGTCCGACCAGCGAGACCGCCATATATCCGATGCTCAAGCTCTGGATACGATCGCATGCAGATCTCCCACTCAGGATATACCAGATAGTCAACACCTTCCGCTACGAGACGAAGCACACCCGCCCGCTCATCCGCCTCAGGGAGATAACCTCGTTCAAGGAGGCTCACACCGCGCACGCCACCTGGGAGGAGGCGGCGATGCAGGTCGAGATCGCTGTTCAGAGGTACATCGAGTTCTACAGGCGGCTTGCAATTCCATGTCTTGTGAGCAAGCGACCCTCCTGGGACAAGTTCCCAGGAGCTGATTACTCGATCGCACTGGATGTGATAATGCCTGACGGGAGGACCCTCCAGGTCGGTACAGCGCACCTGCTGGGAACAAACTTCGCAAAGACATATGAGATAACATATGAGGACGAGCACGGGGAGCAGAGGTATGTCAATCAGACATGCTACGGGATCTCAGAGAGATGCATAGCAGCTCTCATAGCGGTTCATGGCGACGATAAAGGTCTGGTTTTGCCCTGGAGGGTCGCGCCTGTGCAGGTTGTCATAGTGCCCATCATCTTCGGCGACAGGGAGCCGATACTGGAGGTCTGCAGATCGATCGAATCGGCTCTTGCACGCAGAAACATCCGAGTCAGGCTCGATGATGGTGATGAACGTCCTGGCGCGAAGTTCTACAAGTGGGAGATGCGCGGTGTTCCTGTGCGCATTGAGATAGGCCCCAGGGACATCAAAAACGGCGTTGTAACAATCGTCAGAAGGGATGGAGTGAGAAAGACCCTTCCGATGGGAGATGGGCTTGTTGATGCCATCCTCGCAGAGGCTGAGGAGCTGCAGGCCGTTCTCTACAACCGCGCGAAGGAGTTCATGGACTCGAAGATAAAACTCGTGTCCTCCCTGGATGAGGCGAGGTCGCAGGTGCAGTCCGGCGTCGCCAGGGTCCCATGGTGCGGATCTGTGGAGTGCGGTCATGCTCTTGAGGATCAGGTCGGCGCGAACCTGCTCGGAGAGCCCAGAGGGGATGAGATACCGCCCATGGGTTGTCTCATATGCGGCAGGGAGTCCACAGGGTCGACGTACATGGCCAGGCAGTACTGAGACAGAATGCGAAACAGAATGCGTCTTAGCAAGAGCTGGTTTATGGAGATTTATTGTTCCGATGTGAAGATGAGGAATGGCGCAGCCCCAGATCCCCGCTCCGGAGAGTCTCGCGCATGAAGATCCTGATAGCTGAGTATGCGGTCGCCACAGGCCTTGGCGGAACATACGAGATCGAGGGCAGGGCGATGCTCTCGACGATAGCCCGGAGCTTTGTGAGGTGCGGTCACAGGGTGGTGTATCCAACATCAGGACCTGTGGTCGATGCCGGCGTCCCTGTCCTTCTCGAGCGGAGCGACCTTAAGGGGTTTCTGAGCACCATCGATGCAGACGCGGGATTGATAGTGGCACCTGATCCCCTAGCGTCCGATCTCATCAAGGCAGTTGAAAACCGGATGGTCAATCTGGGATCGGACAGTGTAGCAGCCCAGCTGTGCGCTGACAAGCTCGAGTGCACTCTGACCCTGAAGAGAGCGGGAGTGCCGGTGGCGGATGTTGTCGAATCTCCGGAATGCGGATGCAATGTGTATGTCGTGAAGCCCAGGTATGGTTGCGGCTCAGATGGTGTCATAATCTCATCATTTCCCAACGCGCCGGAAGGCTACATCGCGACCAGATATCTCGAGGGCGTGCATCTCAGCGTCAGCTTCATCCGGGGGAGAGAACGGTTCCTGCCGCTCACGATAAACAGGCAGATTATAGAGATGAATGGCAGCAGGTTTGTATATGCCGGTGGCCAGGTGCCATACAGATCCCCGAGGGCGGATGAGATCTGGGAGGTGGCGAGGCGGGCCTCAGATGTGCTTGGATTGAAAGGTTATGCTGGCATCGATCTGGTTGTGGGCGATCTCCCCAGAGTCGTGGACGTGAATGCGCGCCTCACAACATCGATCGTCGGATGCGCTAAAGTCCTCAAATGGGAGCTGGCCGATCTCATACTCAGGGCGAGCTTCGGCGGGCTGCCGGAGAGTGTGGAAGTGGATGGGGAGATAACCTTCAGGCTGGATGAGCTCTAGGGCCAGAGCCCGAAGGTTATGTTCAGGGCCATTATCGCTACGCCAGATGCTATACCAGCGCCCACGACCATCTTCGGGTCGAGCTTTATAGATGTCTCTTCAGACTCGAAGTACCTCATCAGGCCGGCTGACGACATCAAGCCCGGCCCCTCGCCTTTCTTCTTTGCCATGTACGGTCCTCTTACATATCGGTTAAAGTGAACGCTCCCCGCCCTGAAGGGCGGAGCTTCTGGGCTTACAGCCAGAGACTGCGTTCCCAGTCTCATATGTGATAGGTCCCTAGGCGGCACTTAAAGCCTTCCTAGATCACATCCTGGAGGGGAATTAGTCCTCGTGATGCATATAGGTATCGCTCCGGGGTATTCGCTCTCATCCTCAGGCGGGGTCTTCCCGCTTCGCCCTCTCCACTCCAAAAGGCAAATTTCGGCCAGATTCTGTTCTTTTGTTCGCAGGATCTCTCCATCGCTCAGGCGGTTAATGGAAATGCCCCTGGATCGAGCGCCTGCGCAGGGTGGTCTCTAGCCGAGATCCAGGGATGATCTCGCAGTGGATCCGTGGATATCAGATGCGACCAGCACCGCGGTATACCGCGATGCTGCAGCTTCACGCTCAAGCCTCATATCGTAATGGAAGATCGGCGATCTCTTGAGGTAAATCGGTCTCTGGAACGAGAGTGTCTCGCCAATCGAGAGGAACCGCAGGGAGCTTCTGCCCTCGATGATCGTTATGTTGTCTCTCACATAATCAGAGTACCGCGCACCTGGCCTGAGCGCCTCGAAGAGCTCCTTTGAGAGATAATGGATTTTTCCATCAAGACCCTCGATCGCATGCAGCTCCATATCCTCTCCGAAGTACGCAATGGCATCTGAGAAAGGCCCCTCATCTGTCAAGTTCAGCAGGCAGGGCGAGGAGTAGCGCATGTATTTAGAGATGTTCTCCGGAACTCCCTTCGTCCCAACTGCCACTACGGGAGATACAAGCTCAGATCCGCAGCTCACGCTGTACACCACCCTGGGCCATATGAACCTGACCTCAGATTCGCTGCCGCTTAAATCAGCCCTCTCCACCCATACAACCTCCCCGCTCTTCTGGTCGAATATGTAGAGGGAGACACCCCCGAGATCGCCGTCGGGATCTGATATATCTGACCTGATAACAACCCCATCAGTGAGGTTCTCGGAGGAGGCGTTGATCCGTGGGGGGCGGGATGAGATGTAACCGATAGCTGTAATCAGCCACTCGTAATCGCTGGGGGATACGAGCATGCTGGGGCTTCTGGACGCGACAAAAGAGCGATTGAGTGTTGTGTTTTTATCAATTCCGACGAACAGAGTGGAGTACTCAAAGAGCACAAGAAAGAATGGCCTCTCCAATTTTATATCAGGCACATCTATCTCAGCCCAGCTGAGGTTTCTCCCGAAGTAAGCCCCTGAGAGGTCTGTGGTTCTGTAAACCAGGTTGAGATCCGCATCCCATATCTCCAGGACGAATATCCCGTCGCGGTTGAGCATGCCGCAGACCGCAACCCTGGAGAGGGTCCAGTTGTCCGGGGGCGAGAAGAGGACCGCATGTCCCTGGTCGCCTGCGAGCCATACACCATCGTCAGGCGTGCCGTCGCTGTACTGGATCGCCAGATCCACGGCACCTGAAATGGGAACAACGAGCAGCAACAGAATGACAGGCAGCGCGCCGAGTTTTGATACCAGGCCGCGAGGCATAAAGATCTGTCTCGATCTTGCAGAAGAATCATGGCCCTGCTTAACGACATTCAGACTCATCTCACATCCCCAGAGCAGCTCCATATCGAATCCCTGAGAGCTCTAATTGTTCCTGTATCACTTAACATGCAGCACGATAGCCATTCCGGCCCGGGAGATGGCACGGAAACGAGATCATACCCGAGGCATCCGCACATGTAAACTCCTCTCTCCGGCGCTTCATTTATTACAGCAGCATCGTATGTGTTCTTTCCGACCCAGGACTCTTCAAGCCCGAGGTTCTTTCCTCTGCTTTCCATATCTATGACGGAACGTATATCGAAACTCCCCCAGTAGGTGTCGAATCCCTCGGAGGCCGGGGCTTTATCGGAGTACTGCCTGTACCTCTGCATGACAAGTCCAGAGGAGTGAGAACCTATGCTGTAGTGGATCTTTTTGGTCGGACGGAAGAGATCTGATATGATGGTGTCTGTGCTGTCGTTCATCGAGAGCTGGAACCACGCGCTTTTAAGGTACATATCGCATGTGCGCTCCTTTCTCAGATCCTTTGTGTAAAGATAAGAAGTCCCAACACGATCGAGGTTGTTGATGAACGTCTCCCTGCTTGATATCCCGGCCCCTCTGTAGTCAATCGTGCTCGAGGTGTTAAGCACGACCGGCCAGACCTCATCCACAGAAAGCATGTAGTTCTGAGTCCCTGGCATCTTGACCAGCGTCGATGTCGTATTGACATTGTCCCCTGCTGCCTTCAGGGCGATCATCTCCTCAGACTCCATGGTGCCGTTCTTCGCAGAGACGCGCTCGCTCATGCTGACATGATTGATGTCGATCTCTGTGTATCTGCTGTGATCCCCGGTGCCGAGAGCGTACCCGTACAGGTCCATCGAGATGTTCATCGTGAACCTTCTTCCAGTGCTCCATCCGGTATCGTACTCGTGAATCTCATAGCTCCTCCAGCAGGATGCGGTGTCCAGATACATGAAGAGAAGAATCAGCAGAAGAGCTGAGCGCATGGGACGCTTGGAAGACATACGAGTGTTTGTTTCATGTCATCCTATAAAAATTTCTCCGCAGTTCGGTTTCTGCGCAGTTGCTCAGCGCTGCTACCTTATCGCAGATATGCTGCGGAACCGCTCCACAGCCTCTCGGATGCATTCGCCTGCGTAATCTACTTCCTCTTGTGTATTGTCCCTCCCCAGAGTTATCCTGAGAGAGCCGTGACATCTCACCGGATCCAGGCCTATGGCCCTGAGAACATGGCTCGGCTCCAGCTTCTTTGAGGAGCAGGCAGATCCTGTGGAGACTGCTATGCCCTTTGAGTCAAGATAGAGAAGCAGCGACTCCCCCTCCACCCTGCCGAAGCCGAAGTTCAGGTTGATCGGAAGTCTCTTAGTCGGATGGCCGTTGAGCCAGGAGTCATCGATCTCCGATAACACAAAGCTCTTGAGCCTCTCGCGCAGCGCTGTGAGCCTCTCCGCCTCTCTCTCCATGATCTCGGATGCGAGCTCTGCAGCCCTGCCCATGCCCACGATCCCAGGCACGTTCTCGGTGCCCGACCTGAGCCCCCTCTCATGCCCTCCGCCCTGGATTATGCTCTCGATCCTCGTGCCCTTTCTGACATACAGAGCGCCAACGCCCTTGGGACCGTAGAACTTGTGCGCAGATATGGAGAGCAGATCAACCCCCAGGCGGTTTACATCCACAGGTATCTTGCCCACCGTCTGGACCGCATCCGTGTGAAGAGCTATCCCCCTCTCCGATGCAATCGCCGCGATGCTCTCTACAGGCTGTATCGTGCCTATTTCGTTGTTCGCATGCATGACGGATATGAGCACGGTATCATCGCGTATCGCCCTCTCGATCTCTCCGGGATCAACTATGCCCTGATCGTCCACCGGTACGTACGTGACATCGAAACCCACGCGCTCCAGAGACCTGCACACCTCCAGAACAGCCGGATGCTCTATCGATGTTGTGATGATATGCTTTCCCCTGCCGCTGAGCGCGATGCCCTTGAGCGCCAGGTTGTCCGACTCCGTGCCCCCGCTCGTGAAGTATATCTCCTCAGGGCTCGCGCCGATCAGCGCTGCCAGCTTCTCCCTCGCGCTCTCAACAGCATCGCGCGCCTCCCGGCCGAACTCGTGGAGGCTCGACGCATTTCCGTACCTCTCCCGGAAGTACGGCAGCATCGCCTCCAGGACCTCGGGCGCGACCGGGGTCGTGGCCGAGTGGTCCATGTATATGCGCCTCATGATAGTCAGTTCATGCCACATGCGAGTTAAAGCTTCTCTCCATGAGCAGATCGCGGGCTCGGTTCATCGGACACCTCTCAGGAATCGAATCCATTGAAAACAGTGCTGAATGCTTCCTGCTGGGCCCACATTCTGTTGATCTCGATATCTGCGATATCCACTGAATGCGTTGAGCAGATATGCTGGTCTCACTAAAGCTGCCAGCCTGGATCCCGGAGCCCTTTCCTCCGTGTAGTATCGCCGAAACTCATAAGTATTACCAGCGCAATACTCCTGTGCGAGTGGGGTTATGAGAAAAATTAGAAGATTCGCGCTTGTAGCTCTGGTGTTATCGATTCTGGCTATGCCGTGCCTGGCAGATGAGGTGACGCTGGAGTACGACTGGCTATCCCCCTGGTACAACCCGTTTCTGACCCATAGCTACCGGTGGGAGTACAGCTGGGTTTATCCGGTAGACCGGTTTTCTTACTACAGTCCCTATTACAGATACCCTGGGATATACTATCCGGTGTATGGAGCCTATCGCTATCCTGCCTCCCCGTATCTTGTTAGAACCACCTTCGATCCAGCAGAGTTCGGCATCGATCCATGGTGGGATGTCAACGTTTACGGGCTGAGGGGCATGACATTTTACTACACAACACCGCCAACGTTCTTTTATTCGGACGGCGGATACACCATGCGGTGAATCCTGAAGAGCAGCCTTCAGGATTGCTTTGAGCAAAATTAGCGGGCGCTAAATGAGATGTCGGAGCGGCAATCCTCCCGCTCGTCTCCGCGATGGTTGTGGTCTGGCCTTGGGCTTGATTCATCGAATAGCCTCTCAGGAATCTTCAAAGAGTGACATGATTGCTCATGAATTCTCCGAGTTCACATGCCGTTGAGTTCGATGATACAAGTACACAGCCATCCATACAATCGCCGCTGGATTTGTACTGTATGCATGCAATCATAAACAATAATACAATGGAAATCTCTTTATACTATAAAGAGAGTATTTTCACGATGGGTGATTAATTGAGCGGCAAGACCGATCATTTAAGAGAGCTCGTACTGAAGATCGCCCCCACGACCAAGGTTGTCGAGAAGCCTGCAAAAAAGCATGGTACTTTAAGAAGCACTTCTGAGATCGAGCAGGCCCTTCTTGGCGTCGTCTCTGAGATGATAAAGACTTATAACATACAGACAAAGCTCACACCAAGACAGCTCGCGACTGTTGTAAGACTGTTTTACAAAGGTCTCAGCGATACTGAGATCGCAGAGCAGCTGGGGGACCGTGCGCTCAATAAGACCGTGAGCCGGGCCCGGATAAAGCTTCACCTTTTCCGTGATTCAGATCTCAAGCCGCCCTTCGACAGAGAGCTCTTCATAAAGCTCTGGGAGGAGGGAAAGTCTGTGAAGGAGATGAGCGAGATCCTTCACGTGGCTCCGTCCACCGTGAGCGAGTACAAGAACATATTCGAAAGCCAGAGGGCTTCTGAGAGAGACGGATACCTCAAGAGGTTCGAGGAGATACTGTCAGATCAGGATGTCTCTGAGAGAATGGTCTCCCACATATCCAAAGACGGTCTACAGGATACAATGGACACAGACTACGAGGCGGCGGAGGCGTAACTACAATCAGCTTCTCAACATGCACAGCGCTCGCGGAGAGCGGGTATCTGCAATACAGCAGTTAGTTTTCGTTTTCAGATGCGCCGGCCAGACGTGCTGAGTGGAACTGCTGGGTTCTGAATGAAGAGGGCTGTTGGCTGGATCGCAGAACAGCCCCCTGATTCGGCGTTAAACAGAATGTGAATGCTCCCAGCCCTGATGGGCGGAGCTTCTGGGCTTACAGCCAGAGACTGCGTTCACAGTCTCATAGTAATAGATCCTCAGGCACCACCTTCAAGATCATACCTTGAAGTTGAGCGTCGTGATTTATACTATCGCTCCGAAGGGGGCTTCGCTCTCATCCTCAGGCGGGGTATTCTCGCTTCGCCCTATTCCATCCCTAAAGTTATGATGGAGTCAAATGCTTTGATCTCAGCGATATTAATAATGACCACTTTGATGGTTGAGCATACAATGTCAGAGGTTTCGGGACTCTACAATTACGGAAATTACTCCAAATATGGGAGTTTCGCCTTGAACTCATCTATCGCGTTCAGCATCATTTTATGCTGTGTTGAATAATTAAGAGCTCTAAGGTCGTAAGCTATCGATTTTTTACTAGAATTTCAATTCGTATGAATCCAGCCTCTGCTATCGGATTCTCAAACATTATTCAACACAGCATCATTTTCGGAAAGTTTATACCTTAAGAGCACAAAGTGCACCGATGAATGGGTAGCATTGAAGGGTAATTGAAGCATTAGCCCCATAGGTTTGCGGCTTTTAGCTGCGCGAACAGTTTCTCTCAACCAACAGAATTAGCTTTGCTGTTCAGTTTTGAATATTATATTATAATAGTATACAAACGTTATTACCAGAACCTGGGCCATTTTTGAGGCACCCAACTCTGTCGCATGAGCATTGCATTTATTATCCATCAGATTTAATAGCCGATACGCAGTTAGATCCATTCGATATCTTTATTAGAATATATAACCAAAACTTAAGAAAGTTACCAAAAAATATAAATAATTCCAAGTAGATTAACTCTTACATCTAAAGGATGTATGGGTGGTGAAAAAACATGAAAATAGCGATATTGCTGGCTGTGACACTGGCGCTGTTGACCACTGCCATGGCACAGGATTCCTTTGCCCCGATGGCTGGGATGGGCACATCTCAGACGGCGTTCATAGCTGCTAACGGCGTATACTCCGCGGGCGGCGCTGGCTTTGCGTTCCCGGTCATTCCTGGACAGAACTACAACTACGATGATATATACTCCGCAGCTGGTCCTGATGTGGCGGTTGCGGCATTCGGCGCGGTTGCAGCGAACACGAAGACCGTGACGAAGAATCAGGATGCAAATGTCTGCTGTAATGTTGGTAACGCCGCACCAACTATCAACCTGGAGAGGATCGGACTCCCGCAGCAGGTTGCCCTTGGCGCTGGCGCCGGCAGCAGAGCCACAAACACAGTCACAATAACCACACAGCAGAAGTGAGCCAGGGAGTAGCAGGAGGTTATGAAAGATATGCAATCACCCGTCAGCGTTCTGATTCTGCTGACGGGTGTTGCACTGATTTTTCTTGCAGATGCATCAGCCCAGGAGAGCAGCCAGAGTCTCTCCATAGAGGATGTGAGGGCGTTTCATCAGGATTTTCTCCGTAAATCAAGCAACCTGAGCCTCATGCAGACTGATCTCCCAGAGATACCGAGTGCATCTTTCGCCAAGCTCGCGCCTTCCAGCACAGGAGATCTAGTTGCTCTGAACTCGAATATAGAGAGGGATCTCTCATACGGCGGAGAGATAGGAGAGAGCGCGCCGAGGATAAACTACATGGACATCTCTCTGGACAAGATCACAGTGATAGCGATCAACATGGGCAGAGGTGGAAGCGCTGTCGCGACATCAAACGTCATGATAACTCCAGTCCAGTCGATCGGCGGATACCCATCATGCTCAGCATTGGACAAGCTGAGATGAGCTGTTTTGTGATTGTGAGTTCTTGATGCGGATCCCGGGCTCTTCGCGCTGCGATCGAAGAGCATCGCCCCAGAGAGCTGCAATGTTATATCTCTTCGGCCCGGGCGCTTCTTGGGAAGCAGCAGAGACCTCGCACGCGTCCGCACATGGCCAAGTTTGTTATACCAGCCGGTGAAATTTGCTTTTGTGAGAAACAAGGAGATCGCATCCATACTCTACGAGATGGGGGAGCTGCTGGAGCTGAGGGGGGAGAACCGCTTCAAGGTCATAGCGTACAGCAAAGCGGCAAGGGCAATTGAGTCTCTTAAAGAGGATATCGAAGAGGTCTGGAGGCGCGGAGAGCTCGACAGGATACCCGGGATAGGGAAGGCGATAGCAGAGAAGATCTCTGAGTATCTCACGACAGGTCACATAAACGCTTATGATGAGCTTGTAGCCTCCACGCCGCAGGGAATGAAGGAGCTGCTCCAGCTTCAGGGTGTTGGCCCCAAGACCGTCGCGCTGCTCCACGAGAAGCTGAATGTCTCAACAATCGACGAGCTGGAGGCTGCTGCGAAGCAGCACAGAATCAGAAGGCTTCCAGGAATGGGACCGACGAAGGAGGCAAACATACTGAAGGCGATAGAGAGGTACAGGAGGCGCTCCACGCGCATACCCATCGGCGCTGCCGAGCGTATAGTTGAGAGAATCATGCACTATCTGGGAGGTATTGAGGGGCTGAGCAACATCACCGTCGCCGGAAGCTTCCGAAGGGGAAAGGAGACCGTTGGGGATATAGACATCCTGGCGACATCATCAAGGCCTTCGGAATCGATAGCCGCATTTGTTCGCATGCCGATGGTCGACGAGATCCTGGGCCAGGGGCCGACGAAGGCGAGCATCATCGTCGAGGGCACTGTTCAGGTCGATCTGAGGATCGTTGAGCCGAGATCATATGGAACCCTGCTCCAGTACTTCACAGGCTCGAAGGAGCACAACGTGAAGCTGCGCGGCATAGCGCTCCAGCGCGGTTACTCCCTCTCAGAGTACTCCCTCAAGAGGCTGGATACAGGCGAGGAGCTCTTCTTCGATCGCGAGGAGGATGTGTACAGGGCACTTGGCATGCAGTACATACCTCCTGAGCTGAGGGAGGATCGCGGGGAGATCGAGGCAGCGCTTGCCAACCGGCTTCCCAATCTTGTGGATCTCCAGAGCATGAAGGGGGATCTCCATGTCCACAGCACATGGTCTGATGGCATCGGCTCTATCGAGGAGATTGCCTCTCGCGCAAGATCGCTGGGATATGAGTACATAGCAATCACCGACCACTCGCAGAGCGTCGGAATAGCTGGTGGTCTGTCCGATAAGAGGCTGCTGGAGAAGATAGAGGCGATATACAGGATGAACGAGAGGCTCGACGGATTCAGGATACTTGCCGGCACAGAGGTGGACATAAGGGCGGATGGAAGCCTGGACTACACAGATGAGATCCTGGAGAGATGCGATATTGTGGTGGCTGCGATCCACATGGCTCAGGGACAGAGGGAGCGCGAGATCAACAGCAGGCTTGTGGCCGCGATGGAGAACGAGCATGTAGATATAATCGCGCATCCCACAGGGCGGATCATAGGGAGGAGAGAGCCGTACCACGTCGACATGGATCTAATCCTGGAGACGGCTGCCAGGACCGGCACGATCATGGAGATAAACGCCTATCCTGAGAGGCTGGATCTCAGCGATGAATGGGCGAGGCGCGCGAAGGAGATCGGGGTGAAAATGGCGATCGACACAGACGCGCATTCGCCTGAGCAGCTCGGCTTCATGCGCTACGGGGTCACGGTCGCACGCCGGGGATGGCTGGAGCCATCTGATGTGATAAACACCCTGAGCGCAAAGGACTTTCTGAGATACCTCGGAATCTGAAAATGCCAGATCTGGGAGATCCGATGCATTATTTGGTAATCTGCGATTGCGACCCTGCAAATGCCGTAGGTCGGGGCGCGGTGCTGAGCGATAGACATCGATAAGGGAGCTCTCTTGAGCAGAGGTTTAGAGCGCGCAGAGCATCATCCGCCGCAGAACCTGCAGCCGTTCGCGAGAGCATCGGGCTCGCCGAGGTACAGGACCTGCTCCCTTGAGCCGTATCTGTACACAGTGATTCCCTTGCAGCCCAGCTTGTACGCAAGACTGTAGACTCTTATGACATCGCTAACAGACGCTTTTTCCGGAAGGTTCACGGTCTTCGAGACCGCATTGTCTGTATGCTTCTGAAACGCCGCCTGGATCCTGACGTGCTGCTCCGGGCTTATGTCCAGGGCTGTAAGGAACAGCTCCTTCATATCTTCCGGAATCCCCGGAATCTCCTGTATCGAGCCCCTGCGCGCGACCTCAGCTCTCAGTGCTGGGGTCATTATGCCCCTCTCTGTTGCCATCCTCTCGAAGAGCGGAGAGCTCTCTATAAGCCTCGCCCCCTCAAGCACATGCCGGACAAAAGATACGGCGAAGAGCGGCTCTATGCCAGAGGAGGTGCCGGCGATTATGCTTATCGTGCCTGTGGGGGCGATTGTGGTGACGGTCGCGTTCCTCATCGCGTCCCAGCTCTTCAGGGAGGACTCCTCGAAGAGCGGGAACGATCCCCTCTCATGTCCCAGGGTGCACGACTCCTCGCGTGCTGTTTTTGTGACAAACGCCATCAGCTCCTCAGCGATCCTGAGAGCATCCTGGGATGCATATGATACACCGAGCTGGATCAGCATCTCGGCGAACCCCATGACCCCCAGACCGATCTTTCTCGTGCGCAGAGTTGCCTCCTCAATCTGCTTCAGAGGGAACCTGTTCGCATCTATGACATCGTCGAGAAACCTGACTCCCAGCCTGACGGTCTCCTCAAGTCTCTCCCAGCAGATCTCCCCTCTCTCCACCATCCTGCTCAGGTTCACAGACCCCAGGTTGCACGACTCGAAGGGCAGGAGCGGCTGCTCTCCACATGGATTCGTAGCCTCTATTACCCCCGGGAGAGGGTGGAGCGCATTTATCCTGTCTATGAATATCACCCCGGGATCGCCACGGCGCCATGCGTACGTCGCCATCATGACCATCAGATCTCTCGCATTTATCTCACCGGTTGATTCTCCGGTCCTGGGGTTTATCAGCTCTATCGACCCGTCGCGCTCGCACCGGCGCATGAACTCATCGGTGATCGCGACCGAGATGTTGAAGTTCTCCATGCCGCCGCGATCCTTGCATGCGATGAACTCTGTGATATCAGGGTGATCGACCCTCAAAACGCCCATGTTCGCGCCCCTTCTCCTCCCACCCTGCTTTATCACGTCTGTCGCGGCGTCGAATATGCGCATGAATGATATGGGACCGCTCGCAACGCCCCCGGTGCTTCTCACAACATCCCCCTTCGGGCGGAGCCTGGAGAAGCTGAAGCCCGTCCCCCCACCGCTCTGATGTATCAGCGCCATGTACTTCAGAGCGTCGAATATCCCAGCGATCGAGTCCTCCACCGGAACCACAAAGCATGCCGAGAGCTGGCCGAGGGGAAGGCCGGCGTTCATCAGCGTCGGGGAGTTCGGAAGGAAGCTGAGAGATCTCATCATCGAGAGAAACTTCTTCCTGACATCATCAACATCTCCACCGTAGCGCCTCTCCACTGCAGATACGGCCGAAGCGACACGTTCGAACATCTCCCCAGGGGTCTCGATGACATTCCCTGACTCGTCTCTCCTGAGATACCTCTTCTTGAGAACCTCGACCGCGTTGACGCTGAGCTTGAGATCGTCTGCAACGCCAAGGTAGTGCTTCGCCTCCCTGATCTCGGATCGCCTCTGCCTGTAGAGTATGTACGCCTTGGCGACCTGGGCGTAGCCCGCATCTATCAAAACCTCCTCGACGATATCCTGGACGTCCTCCACGGACGGTATTCCATCCCTGAAGCGTCCGTCCACGATGGCCACAACCCTTCCTGCGAGCTCCACAGGTGTCCTCTCATCCACAATGCCCAGCGCATCGAATGCCTTGGATATCGCTCTTGATATCCTTGAGGGATCGAAATCGACTATCCTCCCATCCCTCTTTCGTATCTTCTCGACCAGCTCGCTCTCCCCCGGTGCAAACGATATATACCACTATCCTTTACCTGGATATAAACTAAGACTCTGGGGGTCGTCGCAATAAAGCTCGCTGTCTCAGGAAAGGGTGGTGTTGGCAAGACAACTCTTGCTGGAACGCTTGCGCGTCTGTTCGCCCGTGATGGCTACCGGGTTCTCGCGATAGATGCAGACCCTGACATGAACCTCGGATCTGCCCTCGGCATAAAGGAGAATCCGAGGCCTATCACCGAGTACAAGGATCTCATCGAGGAGAGAGCGGGCATGCCGATGGGCATGTACCGCATGAATCCGAAGGTGGATGATGTGATAGAGAGATGCGGATGCACAGGTCCGGATGGTGTGAGGTTCGCTGTCATGGGCACCCTGGAGACTGGCGGGAGCGGATGCATGTGCCCGGCGAGCGCGTTCCTGAAGGCGCTTCTCAGGCATGTCATCTCCAGGGAGAAGGACGTCGTGATACTCGATATGGAGGCTGGCATAGAGCATCTCGGCAGGGGCACCGCGAGGGGCGTCGATGCGATGATAGTGGTCGTCGAGCCCGGCCTGCGATCCATAGAGACCGTGGAGCGGATCAAAAGGCTGGGCGAGAACATAGGAATAACAAACCTGCTGGCTGTGATCAACAAAACCGACGATCCTGGCATAGTGAAGGAGAAGCTTGAGGAGATGGGCATACCCGTTCTCGGGACCATACCATTCGACAGGAATCTGATAGAGGCAGATCTTGGAGGAAAGGCGCCCATAGATGTGGGCGGGCCTGCTGTCGAGGCCATAAAGAGGATCAAGGATGAGCTGGTCAAGAGGTTTGAGAGGGTGAAGGACGCCCCGATCTCTTGAATCTCCCTACACACGTCTCAGAAGACCCTCAATAGCATGGTAGAGGCGCTGCGCCTGTCGCAACCGTGTTCTGAGAAGGCCTACTGTCAGGGCAGATTGTCCTCGCCGCGCAGGCCGTGCTGCCTCTGCAGGCTCATATCGATGAGTATTCTGAATATGCTCTTTATGCTTCCCGGATCGAGACCGAGCTCAGTCGCCATATCCACAGCTCTGCTGAGCACCAGAGCCTCCTGGTCCGGATCAGATATCGAGAGACCGAGCGCTGCCTTATCCCTGTAAATCTCCTCTGCAAGAGCCATGCGCTTCTGTATCAGCCGCAGGATCTCCTCGTCTACCTTCTGAACCTCCAACCTGTGCTCAACCAATCCCATCATATCCCCTCCTGAAAGAGATCTGCCTGGCCCATCCTGGCGCTTCTGTTCTCAACCGCTGTCCTTATGATACTTCCGCCGAGCGATGACCATGCCTCAGCAACATCATCCCCTGAGAGATCATCGACAAGTGCAGCGTAAGCGGGTCCAGTGCCGGAGAGCGTCGCTCCAGCAGCGCCCGCCCTGAGCGCGAGGAGTATCGGCTCCGGAGACCTGCGAAGCGCGGCGCAGTACAGGAGCCCGTTCACGGTCATGGCTCCCGCATAATCCCCCTCCATAGCCATCTCGAAAACAACATCAGCAACCCTGGAGAAGAGCCTGCACCGCTCCACATCGACATCGCGGGAGAAGAACCGCTCATCGGGAATGAGGAGCATGACCTCTGAGCGGAGCACATCTCTTTTTAAGAGAGCTCTCTTCAGATTGTCTGTCACCACAACACCGCCGAGCATTGAGGCGCAAGCGTCATCGAACGCGCCGGTCACCGTGACGCCCGCATCGAGAGCTGCCTCGACTCCGATGCGCACCGCATCTACCATATCGATCTTCTCCCCCAGCGCATCAAGAGTGGCGAGCACCACGGCGTTCGCAGCAGCGCTGCTCGACTTTAGGCCGCTAGCAACCGGTATCTCGCTTCTGGTCCTCACAACGCCGCCGTAATCGAGGTCGAAGTGGCGCAGCACGCGCTCAACGCATCTGACGATGAGCCTCGTGTCAACACCTGACACATCCCCCACAACTCCATCAGAATCGTCGAGCACCACTTCTGCTGATGTTCTGAGCGATATTCCGAACGCAGAGCCCTTCCAGTTTGCGATGGCATTCAGCACAGTGGCCGCGCCGTATGCAGTCGCGTATCCTCTCATGATGACATCCTCTTTGCCGGCATGGTTCATGATTCAGAGAAGATCTCACGCCAGACCGGTCTCTATCATCCTCTTCAGCTTCTCGAGATCCTTAACGAACTCTGGCTTCTCCTCGCGGGTGTACTTTGCCATGAGCTTCTCCAGGTAATCGAGCTCGCCGTATGTCGATACGAAAGCCGGCTCGTAGCTTCCCAGCATGTACAACGGAATGACATCGACGCCGCCCCTCGATGTGATCTCCTGCAGGTCCTTCACGACGATGACGAAGCAGTATCTCCTGTACCCCAGCCCCCTCGCGATGTTCTTCGCCAGGCTGTCCATCTGCTGTATCCTTCTTGCTGAGAGGCTCTTGTATGCTGCCACAGAGTCCTTGTACTCCACGAACATAACCGAGTCCTCTGACCAGAGGATGGCATCGTACTCCACTATCGCCACGGAGTTCTTTAGAGCGACGACATTGAAGAGAACGCCCCTGCACCATCCGATGTTCAGGTGCACCCTGAAATCGCTCTCCGTTGGTGGAGCCAGCCTCGGCTTGAGGACATAAGGATCGCTCCTGAGCTCGATCATGAGCAAAGGTCTGATCCGAGCTTTTATAAAGAAATTACCATATGGATGAGGACCTCCGGAGGTCAAACTGCAGGGAGTTCGATTTTAAGGTGATATGATACAACAATGTAAAGTTGCATGTAAAGTTGCATGCGATGGGAGAAAACACAGGATGAAAGAGCCATACACTGCATATACGCTTTCATGCCTCTATGAGGACCTCCTGCGAGAGTATGTTGATCTCCTTGAGCCTCCCATCGACCTCCTTCGATCCGCCAAGTATGCCCTCGAAGAGTATCCTTCCATCCAGGACGACTATCCTGACGACGCTATCCATTACAAGCTCCTTCTTGCCACCGGCAAGCATGTAGACCGAGAGCTCACACATAGCATCACCGTGAATATGACGGACCCGGCGGGACTCGAACCCGCGACCCCCGGGTTAGAAGCCCGGTGCTATATCCTGGCTAAGCCACGGGTCCATTCAGTTTCAGCCGCCCCTCGGCGGCATCTGGCCAAGCGACTGCCTCAGCTGGTCCTGGAGCTGGTTGAACCTTGCCTGTATCCGCTCCTCCTGCTTGGCAACCGTCTTCAGGCGCAGATCCAGCAGATCCACCCTCTCCTTCAGCTCTGTCATCAGCGTCGCCTTGTCGGATCTGAGCATGAGCTCTCCGACATTCTTGTAGACGACAACATCATCCGGTGACTTGTCCAACTCCTTGATCGCAGCCTCTGCCTCCTTCTTGAGGAGCTCTATCTGGCTCTTCTGCGCAACCAGTGCCTGAGCCTGCTGCTGCAGCTGCTGCAGCTGAGCAAGCTGATTCTGCACCTGAGGGGGTAACTCTCCGCTCATATCTCAACCATCTCCACACATATCCTGACCAGCCGCAGCCAGGTGTTCAGGGCCGCTCTCAGGGAGACCACATCATCGCCCTCGACAATCAGCACCATACCATCATCAGCGGCGCGGATCGCCACCTTCCCGCGATGGAGGTCATCATCAAGCTCCGGCTCCAGTGCACGGAATACTAACTCTGAATCCGGTAGCTCAAAGACTATCTCTGCACGGCCCCTCATACCATCAGATCGCCTTCATCCGCTTTACGGTTGTGGGCCGTTCCTTCATAAGTATTCTGTGGCCGCAGTAGGGGCATCTCACGCCAGCATACTCATAATCAACTTCCACAGTCCTCTTGCACCTGGCACACTTGTAGGCCATCTACTCCGTCTCCATCGACCTCTTGATCATGGATCTCACAACAGATCTCCCAGCTGACGTCGCTGGAAGGTACGCACCGCCTGCGAACTCGTAGCCGCACTTGGAGCACTGCCATATCGCGGTGCCCACTCTCCTGACCCTGGTCCTGTTGCATCTCGGGCAGTCGTACTTGGCCCTGCTCTTCTCCTCGATATCGGCTACCAGCTTTCTGGCCTTCCTTCCGTACCTTGGCCCGAACCTGGCTGCGGACCTGGTCTTCCTTCCCTTCTTGAATTGCTTGACCATAATGCATCATTCCAGAAACTTCTCTCGGATCTCCTTAGCATTCTCACATGCTATATCAACAATGCGGTACACCTGCTCCTCTGAGAGCATTCCCGGCCCGCTCTTCTGCATCCCGCATATTATGCCGTCTGCCTTTGTTATCACGGTGAGCTTGGCATCTGCGATCGCCTCCTCGTCTATGTCCGGATCGAAGAGCACGACATCTCCGAACTCAACAGCTGTCGTGGCGATAGGTATGTCCCTGACCGGAAGCGGGAAATCATCGCCGAGACCGAACCTGCTCGCCGGCACTGTGGCTCCGAGAAGAGCTGCGATGGCGCCGAGGCTGGAGGCGTCCATGATGTTCCCGCAGTCGTCAAGTATGTGTATGTCTATGAATATTATCCAGACCTTCTCCCCCGGAACTATACAGAGCGCGTCAAGGTCCACAGCACCAGACTCGCGAACCCCCCTGTCGACGACCCGCGCGAGCTCTATTCCGTACTCGTTCGGCGGTCCTGGCTCGAATATCGGCGATGCCAGTGGCACAAGCTCCGCGTTCGTCACTATCACTCCGCGGTTCGGAGCGTCCGGGAACGGCTCGCCAGGCTGTATCTTGACCCCGACCATGACCTGGGTCTTTCCTAGCTTGACAAGCGCGCTGCCCTCAGCCTTCTTTATTATGTTCCTCTCGATCTCTATCGGCCTGTACTGTGTGAAGGATCTTCCATCCGCACGCTCGCCGCGCAGCAGCAGGTTGTATAGATAATCCTTTCTTATCTCAGATATCACGCTGCTCATCTTCTGCTCCCCTCATCCTGAAGATCTTCGAACTGGCTGTATCTGTCTATTAGCACCTTTCTCTGGATCCTGTAGATCTCCTGGCACCCTTTCTTAGCGAGCTCTATCGCCTGGCGGAACTCGTCCCTGGTCATCATCCCGTCCATCTGCAGCAGCGTGATCTCTCCGGTAGGTGTTATTGCGATCGGCATATCCGCCTGGCCGAAGTTGTCCTCATCCTTCATGGGATCCAGGACTATCTGGCCATCAACCTTTCCGGCTGCGCATGATGATACAAGGCTCCTCATCGGAATGCCAGCGTCTGCGAGCGCGACAGATGCCGCATTTATCCCTGCAGTTCTGGTTCCGGCATCTGCCTGGAGCACCTCCACGAATATGTCTATGACAGACTTCGGAAAGTATGATGTAAGTATCACAGGCTCCAGGGCCTCGCGGCTTACCTTCGATAGCTCGTAGCTCCTCCTGTCAGGCCCGGGCCTTCTCCGCTCCTCCACGGAGAAGGAGGCCATGTTGTATCTGTACCTTATTATGGCCCTGTTGACCTCCTGGAGATGCCTGGGATGGACCTCTCTGGGCCCGTACACAGCAGCTATGACCTTGTTATCCCCCATCTCCATGTAGCAGGAGCCATCGGCTCTTGAGAGCACGCCAACCTCCATCTTTATGGGCCGGAGCTCATCGAAGCGTCTGCCGTCAAGACGAATTCCATCCTTTATGAATACCCTCTCATCCATATGATCATCCTCTGGCCCTTCTCGCATTCTTTATGTAATCGACAATCCTGTCTGTGAGGCCGTTAGTGTGGGCCTCCCTCTCGATCAGGAGTATGGTCTTCAAGGCCAGGTCCATATCCTCCTCGTTCCCGCTGACCCATATCCTGCCATTCTGCCCGACGAATATGTTGCAGTTCAGCTCCTTCTTGAGCATGCTTATCATCGAGCCACCCTTTCCTATGAGCCTGGGAACCCTGGTGTGGCTGATCTCCACAACTCTGCCGGTCTTTATCACGCCGAGCCTCCTGTCGTTCAGTGTCAGCTCCACCTTCATCGCTGGATCGACATCCTTCACCCTGGCCATTACCGAGCTGCCTATGCGGAGATACTTAGACATATCCTCTACATCGATCTTCTTTGGAAACTCGGAGATGTGGAGCAGCCCATCGTAGGGCGAGTTGATATCCAGAATCCAGTTCGAGAACGTTATATCCTTTACAACTCCTATAACGTTATCCCCGATCGCAGGCAGATACTTCCCCGCCAAGGGGATCACGCTGATCTTCTCCCTGAAGCTGGCAATCCCGTAGAGAAGAGAGTACACCTTGCCGTTCCTCACGTATGTTCCTTCACCAGATCTCCTTGTGTCCTCAGAGAGCAGATCCCCAGGTATCACGATTTTGCGGTCCATCACAAGATCCTCAGTGTTTCAGCAGCTTGGTCTCAGCGTCACCCTTTGTGAGCCTGTTCACGAGAGAGTAGAACTCCGTCTGCATCCCAGCTGGGATCCTGATAACCCCGATCCAGGAGCCGTCGTTCTGCCATGCCTCCCTCACGAGCTTGCCGAAAGTTGATATCTCGCCGTAAGACTTTGCGGCGTAGCTCGCAGGAACCTTCACAGCAACCTCAACCTCCTCGAATCTTATGGGGATTATGGGGCGTATGGCCTTCATCGTTATTGCAACAAGCTCCTCAAGGGACTTCGTCGGATCGATGTGAACCTTCGCCTCTGCCATCGCCTGCTCGATCCTCGATGGAGGGTGTGGTGTCCTGGTCTGCGGGTTTATGGCATTCCTCGCGATCAGCTCTATCACCTGTCGTTTCTTGGATTCTATGACCCTCCGACGCTGCTCTGCAGTGAGGCTGATCTCGCCCTTCTTTATGATGATCTCCGCTATTGCGAGAGGATCTGTTGTGCCGAACGCCTTGAGGAGATCCTCCTCAGCGCTTCTATCTCCTCTGCTCGCGTTCTCGAAGACATCCTCGACCGCGAGTACGTCCTCGATTCTCACATCCTCCCCGCGGCGCATCGCAAGGGCTCCATCGGGATCAACAAGAACCTCGAAGACCGCTCCATGGCTCTTCAGCCGCGCGGGAACAGCCTCATCGAGCTTGACCATCTAGGCCTCTCCTCCGAGCTGGGATTTCAGCATCTCGATGTACTCAGCGACCTCAGACTCCTCGAGCTTGCGGAACGTCTTGTCCTCCAGCATTATAACCCCGATCTCTGTCGTGGAGGCATCGAGCTTCCCCTCTGATGCCCTGTAGAGGGCCTCAAGCCCAAGCAGTATCGCCTCCCTCATGTTCATATCCTCTCGGTACTTAGCCTCGAAGACCTCCATTACAGCTGCTCTGCCAGCGCCTATGCCGGTCGCTTTGTACTCCAGCAACGCGCCGCTGGGATCCGTCTCGAAGAGCCTCACCCTGTTATCCTCTGCCCCTATTATCAGCAGGGCTGTCCCGAATGGCCTGACACCGCCGTACTGGGTGTAGGTCTGCTTGAAATCGCATATCTTCTTCGAGAGAGCCTCGACGCCGATTCTCTCATCGTAGATCAGTCTGTTTATTTGACACTCGACCCTCGCCCTGTCAACCAGTATCCTGGCATCGGCCACAAGCCCGGATGTTGCAGCACCTATGTGAGTGTCTATCTGGAATATCTTCTCTATCGACTCCGGCTCCATGAGCCTGCTCGTTATTCTTTTATCAACAAGAACCGCGACCCCATCTGTCGCCTTTATGCCCACTGCAGTCGTGCCTCGCCTGACCGCCTCTCTCGCGTACTCAACCTGAAAGAGCCGGCCGTCCGGGCTGAACACTGTGATCGCCCGGTCATACCCCATCTGAGGTGCCATCTGCATAATCACATCCTCCTTCCAAGTCAAAATATGTAAGACCCAGATATCTGGTATCCAGCCCCTCTATATGGCCATCCGGAGATACATCGATCTCATGACCACGGGTGCTCACAATCACTCCAGAAATTCCCTTTAGGTCTACTCTTCTCCGATGCTCCTCCGGCTTTATGCTAGATTGCGGTATATACTTTTCTGTGGCGGTTTTGATCGTCCCAGAGACGCCGCGGACCCTTATCGCAGCCCTGAATCCCGCAATCGTATGAACGGTCGCGAGAGCTGCTCTGAGCTCTTCTGCATGTCCATTTCTGCATCTAACTATGCCGAATCGCCCATCGAAGGATATGAGCCTGGGGTTCGCTCCTCCTGAGTCCCCGAAGAGGCTCAGATAAGAAGACTGAATCTCGAGCGAGATGTCCCTGGCATCGAGATGCCCTTCCGACTCGAGCTCAAAGACCATGTAGCGCCGTCTGTCACGCATCACCGGTAGCCTGCTTCTCAATCAGATCCCGCCGTCGCGCTTAAGATAATTCGCCCTCTCCTCGAGCACCTCCACCCCTGGAGATGCCCACCTCCGCTGGTTCATCTCAAGGATCCTGCCGGGCAGCCGGAGCGCATCGAGAGCCTCCTCCCTGGTGATCCCAAGTATATGAGCCATTGCTATCATATCCCTCGGCGCTCTCAGATCCAGATGCGATCTCGGGCTTGCTGTTATCATAAGCGAAATCCCGAACTTCCTTGCAACCCGGACGTTGTACCTCTGCAGGTCCAGCCATCTCGACCTCGAGGCCCCTCTCAGCCGGATCATCGGCTGAAGGTCGATGGCGAGAGCCACCTGGTTCCGCTTAGCAGACCTTGCCTCGGGGACTGTTAGCCTGAATCCAGAATTCACAACGAGATCCACCCTGGGATCGTCAAGTGCCTCTCTGAGTAAAGACTCGTTGGTCGCATGAACTGCGAGAAACGGGTAGCGATCCCTAAGAGCGGATATCCTTCCCCGTAGGCTCCTCGGATCCTTTGAGGTGACCTCCACACCAATGGCGAGGCTGATGCCTCCTATCCGGTGTGCAGCATCGAGCCCCTGGAGACCTCCGGATCCGTTGATGCTCATCACGATTATGCCACTGAACCCCAAACGTCGGGCGACAAGGGCCATCCTGCTGGGAGATGACGAACCATGGGGCAAGACATGGACCCTTGGCTCATAGTACATGGAGGTGCCCCCTTAAATGATCTCCCTCAGCAGCCTCACCGCTTCCTCATATCTGGATGGGTATGTTGCAACATGCAAAGACACATCGATCGCATCGCCTGCATCGGTGAGCCGGACCAGACCCTTGTATGCAGCCTGCTTATCGAGCCTGAGGTGAAGTTTGCAATCTTCATCCACCCTTGCAGGGATCTCCCTGCGCAGCCGGGAGAGCTCGGCGGCAGGGAGCTGCTCTCTGAGCATATGAATGAACTGAATGCCCTCCTTCCTCCGCAGCTCAGCCTCCAGAATGGTTATCGGGTTTCCATAGTAACCGCTAGCCTTGGAAGACCTGATGTAATCGAGGGGTACGAAGATCGAGAGGGCCCTCCTGACCCTCTCCTCATCCTCCGTCGCCGATACAAATGCTCTGAAATGAACCCTGTGGATCACTTACCCCTACCGTCGTGAGCCCTTATGCTGGGGCGGGTCTTCTCTGTCCCGAAGCCCTTCCTGCGCAGACCGCGTCCCTTCTTGCCTGCGCTGGTCTTGCCCCTCGCGGCCCTGCCTCTGTGAGAGTCGCCGCATATCCAGCCGAGATCCCTGTCGCTCTTTATCGCCGGATGGTGCGGATCGACCAGTATCACCTCAAACCACTTGTGCCTGCCGTCCTGGCCCACCCAGTACGAGTTCAGGACCTCCATATTTCTGAAACGCCTGGCCGCCCTCTCCTCCGCGATCCTCTGGAGGCTCTTTCCCGGGTTCTGCCTGTGCATGGCCATGTGCTTCGTCCTTCTGTTCCTGACATACCTGGACTTCCTCAGGGCACCTCTCCTCACCCTCACCCTGGCCAGCACTATGCCCTGCTTCGCCTTGTATCCAAGCGCCCTCGCCCTGTCGAGCCTTGTCGGCCGCTCGATCCTCTGAACGCTCATCTCACGCCGCCAGGCTATCATCCTCTGCGCTCTGAGCCTCCCCACATAGCTCTTCGCGGGGGAGTTCCAGGCATCTCTTATGTATCCGTAGAAAGACCTCAATCCGTTCACCTCAGCCTGGTTCAACCTGCAGGTCACATCCCAGGCGTGGTTGGCAAAAGCGTTCCTAGAAGATAAACCTTTTCAGGGGATCGCCTTCAGAGAAGGTCTGAGAGCACGCTCTTTCTCAGCTCCGAGTCCCTCACGAGAAACCTGATTCTGAGCTTCCCGTTCTCCCTGGTCTTGGTCACGAAGATCTGCTGCTCGGATCCAGCCTCTGCGAGGATCTCCTCGATCTCAGCTCTAAGACCATCCGATACCTCCAGCTCCTCCTCGCGAGCTGTGATCCAGTTGTACACGCGCACCCTGTTCTTCCTGCCCAGGGGTTTGAGCCAGCCCCACTCTGGATGCTCGAGAGCGTATCCGACTGGCCAGGATATCTCTCTGCATCGCCCATCAGGCTCGCAGTAGCTCAATCCGTGAAGCCCCAGATCTGGGTATCCCCTGGCCTCGCTCTTTATCGTGCGGCACGAAGGACAGTGCATCCTGGCGAACCACTTCCTGAAAAGGGATTCGTTCAGGCCGGTCCTCTCAGCGAACCTCTTCCAAAGGACGAGTGCATCACTCTCACGCCAGCCGGCCTGGCCGAGAAATGATGCGAGAACAGCTCCGGCCCTGTTGCTGCCCTCCTCTGATGGCCTGAGGAGCATGTTCCTCATGCACGGCGGGAACCGATCCTCTGGAATCCTCTCCATGGATATCCACAGATACCTCTCGCGCGAATCTATCGAGATTACAGATACCGGTACCTCCGAGCCCTCTCTCAGCTTGAGCCTCATCTTCTCAGGTGGCCCTCCGCGACATAATCGCTGACCACGTATCTCTTATCGGCCTGCGGTATTCCCGCCGTCGGGAGCTTGCTCTTCTCGTACTCAATCCTCTCCTTGAGTATGCACCTTCCTCCCCTGATCCCGCCCATGGGGTTCTTTGGTGTACCCATGGAGTTCATGCATCTCGCCATGACAGCAGCGCCGCGTGCGAGTCCGTCATCGACAAAAACGATGTTCTTCTCAGGCTCATCATACAGGCCCAGACTGCCGATCTCCTCGAGGATGAGCTCCGGCTTGTTCCCCGATATTCCAGCTCTCCCCGTGACGCCTATCGCAGTCCTCTTTGTGACCAGCCCCTCCTCGATCGCGACCTCGACGAGCCTCCTGGCGATCCTCGCGCTCACCAGATCGAGTGTTGCAGAGAGCATCTTCAGACCATCTCTCCTGTATATCTCCCTTCCGATCTCAGAGAGTCTATCGAGCTTCGATCCGTTCTCGCCGCAGTCGCAGCCTATAAGCACGACTCCAAGCTTCTGAGCCGCCGCGGCATCGAGGGGGACGTAGCCGTACCGCTTCATTCCAGCAGGCACGCGCTCCACTTTTATGAGGTGATCGATCTCCTCGGCATAGAGCCTTGCTTTCTTGTTAACGCCTGAGATCTTATCTTTAAAGAGATCGAGCGCTGTGCCTGTGGCCGCATCTACAAGGCCGGTGCCTCTCACGATAGCATCAGGTATGGCCCCTGCAATGCCGCAGAAGTTTCCTATCGTCCTGGCGTAGGGTATCTCCTCGCTGGTTATCCTCCCATCCAGGGTCGTGCCGAAGTCCATGGCGAGGCATGGGTTCCTGAAGTCGACATCCGTCCACTTTGCACCCTGCTTTATCCCTGCGGTCGCGAGCTCGCCCTCCATCTCGTTCGCAACGATCTCCACTCCAGTAGCGCCCATTGGCGGCCAGACCGATGCCACAGGCCCGTTGAAGACTATCTTCTCTATGAGCGAGTACCTGCGGAACCTCTCAGGGATGTTGTGTATGGACATCGCAGGGGTCATCAGTCTTGGAGGAACGCCAGCATCGAGACATCCCTGCGCCAGAGCCTGGATGAATATGCCAACCTCCTCAGGTGAGTCGAACTCGGCGACGACGCCTGTGGACCTCACCACGAAGTTCAGGTCCTTCTCGATCATCAGGCCGGCTGCGCGGTGGCTCTCCAGCAATGTATCCTTCACAAGCTCGGCGATCGATTCCTTTGTGAGTGGCGTGCCACATATGGTCCTGCCGAATATCTCCTCGCCAGGCTTCGGCGGCCTCACATCCCTGGTCATGCGGACGGTCTTGTTTACTATCTGCGTCTTGCCCGTCTCCATATCAGTGGCTGTGAGTATCGATTTTGTCGTTGTATTTCCCACCTCCACGGATGCCACCAGGTAGTACGGCTTGCTCCTGAGCTCCAGCAGTTTCACCGGCGGGCTTTCAGCCATCCTTGGTTTGGGCTTGAAGAGACGACGGGAGATATTCATCATGCTTTCCGCGTATACGTGACAGACATTAAAACCTTTGGAGAATTCATATGGCACCGGCAGGCCTGGAGTTACATGAAGCTCCAGCGCGGTCCTTTTGCAGTGAGAGATGCCATCATGCCCCTCTGATCACACCAGCACCGAAAGCTTGATCGCCGAATATTCCCACACTGAAATAAGTGATACATGTGGCAGTCTACAACCGCATGCCCCCAGAGGAGCTTCAGTCCAGGGCTGAGGAGGCGATTCGCAGGCTCGAGCACTGCGAGATATGCCCCAGGAGATGTGGGGTGAATCGAGCTGAGGGGGAGCTGGGGTTCTGCAGGACGGGTCGACTGGCGAAGGTGAGCAGTGCGGGTCCACACTACGGGGAGGAGCCACCGCTCGTCGGATACCACGGCTCAGGAACCATATTCTTCGCCGGCTGCAACCTCGCATGCGTGTTCTGTCAGAACTATGAGATAAGCCAGCTCGACATGGGGGTCGAGGTCACCGCAGAACGCCTTGCCGGCATAATGATGCATCTCCAGCTCACAGGATGCCATAACGTCAATCTCGTCACTCCGGCGCATGTGGTGCCGCAGATACTCGAAGCTCTGGTCATCGCAAGAGAGATGGGCCTGAGCATACCTCTGGTTTACAACAGCGGCGGGTATGATTCCGTCGAGACGCTCCGCCTTCTGGATGGGATCATAGACATCTACATGCCTGACGCGAAATATGGATCCGATGAAGTGGCAATCAGATACTCCAATGCGCCCGGATATGTTGAGGTGATGAAGGCCGCGATAAGCGAGATGCATCGCCAGGTTGGGGATTTAGTCATCGAGAACGGAATCGCAGTAAGAGGCTTGCTCGTGCGCCATCTGGTCCTTCCGAATAACCTGGCAGGCACAGAGGAGGTTGTGAGGTTCATATCAGAGCTGTCGAAGAACACGTACATCAACATCATGGACCAGTACAGGCCTGAGTACAGAGCAGATCGGTACAACGAGCTCTCGAGGCGCATAACGCTGAGCGAGTACAGGGAGGCCTTGAGGCTTGCAAGGGCTGCCGGCCTCTCGAGGGGACTGGAGGATATTTGAAGAGGGGGATAGACTCCGGTTCAGGCTTTTGGAGGTAGAGATAAATGCGATACGAGTTTCTGGAGCACACAGCTGATGTCAAGTTCAGAGCCTACGGATCCAGCCCTGAGGAGATGCTCAAAAACGCTGCCCTGGCGATGTTCAGCGTCATGATAGATATTGAGACCGTCAGGCCTGAGAGCGTATGGGAGGTTGAGCTCGAGGCTGAGGATCTGGAGGGTCTCGCTTACAGATGGCTCTCTGAGCTTCTCTTCCTCTTCAGCGCAGAGCTCGCGGTCTTCAGCGATTTTGATATATCACTGAGCCATGATGGAGCATGGAGGCTGAATGCCAGGGTCCGTGGGGAGCATATAGACAGGAAGAGGCACTCATTTGAGACTGAGATCAAGGCTGTCACGCTACACCAGTTCGAGGTCAGGCCTGGTGATTCAGAGAGGCCCTGGATGCTGCAGGTGGTGCTCGATGTTTGAGGGGTGATCACATGCTCGACAAGATAGAGGAAAATATTTACGAGCTGCCGATAGGCTACAAGGAGGGGATGCGGGTCCCTGGCAGGATATTCATCTCCGAGTCCCTCCTGGAGATGGTGGAGCCAGGGACAATAGAACAGGTGGCGAATGTGGCCACCCTGCCGGGCATAGTTAAGTACTCCATGGCCATGCCGGATGCGCATCTCGGATACGGGTTTCCGATAGGCGGCGTCGCAGCATTCCGGGAGGATGGAGGGGTTATCAGCCCAGGCGGTGTCGGGTTTGATATAAACTGCGGCGTCCGTCTCCTGCGCACGGATCTAACAGTTGATGAGGTCAAGCCCTTGATCTCAGATCTGATCGAGTCGTTATTCGAGGAGATCCCGTCAGGGGTTGGAGCCACCAGCAGGCTTCATGTATCTGATAGCGAGCTCACAGAGGCGTTCATAGCGGGCGCGAGATGGGCTGTGGAGCAGGGATACGGCACAGATGAGGATCTGGAGCACTGCGAGGAGAACGGATGCCTTAAGGGCGCTGATCCATCACAGGTCAGCGCGAAGGCCAGAAAGCGCGGAAGGCCGCAGTTCGGTACGCTGGGCAGCGGCAACCACTTCCTCGAAGTCCAGTATGTGGGCCGTATATACGATGAGGATATCGCGAAGCGCTTCGGCCTCTTCAAGGGCCAGGTCACGGTCATGATCCACTGCGGATCCAGGGGTGCGGGACATCAGATATGCACAGATCACCTCGAGGTTCTATCGCGTGCTGTCAGGAAGTACAATATCGATCTGCCCGACAAACAGCTCGCATGCGCCCCCATCGGCACTCCCGAGGCGAGGAACTACTTCGGTGCGATGGCAGCAGCCGCAAACTACGCATGGGCTAACAGGCAGATAATAGCCCACTGGACCAGAGAGGTCTTCGCAAAGTACTTCGGAGACGTAGAGATGCCCCTCGTCTACGATGTGGCGCACAACGTCGCCAAGATAGAGGAGCACATGGTGGATAACAGGCTCGAAAGGCTCTACGTCCACAGGAAGGGCGCTACGAGGTCTTTCGGCCCCTCCCGGAAGGAGGTGCCCTCTGACTACAGAGGTGTCGGCCAGCCCCTGCTGATCCCGGGGAGCATGGGCACCCCATCATATGTCCTGTGTGGCCAGGACAGAGCGTTGGAGCTCACATTCGGCAGCGCATGCCACGGCTCAGGCAGGATAATGAGCAGGAGCCAGGCGAAGAAGACCTACAGGGGAGCCGATGTTAGAGCAAGTCTACAGCGCGAGGGCATCAAGGTGATGGCGACAGAGCCTGCAGTGCTCGCAGAGGAGGCGCCTGAGGTCTACAAGCCCAGCCATGAGGTGGTCGAGGTCGTGCATGCGCTGGGTCTTGCAAAGAAGGTAGCACAGATGATACCCCTAGGGGTCTCAAAGGGATGAGTTAGATTTAAGGCCTATAAAGAAACCGCAACTGCGGATGAACCTCAGGGTGGTCCTGGTAGAGCCCAGATATGAAGGGAATGTCGGCGCAGTGGCAAGGTCGATGAAGAACTTCGGCTTCAGCGACCTCTTTCTGGTCAGGCCATGCGATATCGGACCTTTCGGCATGGCCATGGCAGCGCATGCTAAGGACATCCTGGAATCCGCTGTGAGGGTGGACCGTCTTGAGGATGCCCTGGCAGGGGCGAATCTCGTCGTGGGCACGACCGGAAAGCGTCTGGGAAAGGATCACCACCATCTCCGGCTCCATCTCCGCGTCCCGTATCTGACGCCATCAGAGCTCGCAGAGCGGTTGAGCGACAAGGACGGGACTGTAGCACTTCTCTTGGGCAGAGAGGACTGGGGGCTCACAAACGACGAGCTGATGATCTGCGATGTGCTCGTGTCGATACCCACAAGTGATGAGTATCCGGTCATGAATTTATCGCATGCAGCAACCGTGATCCTCTACGAGCTCGGCCAGGTCGACTCCAAGCTTGAGGTGAGGCTTGCGGATAGAGAGATGCTGGAGAGGATATTCGAGAGGACAGATCACCTTCTGAGGATCATCAACTACCCGGAGCACAAGATACGTTACGTGGTGCTGATGCTGCGCCGGATCTTCGGAAGAGCTGAGCTGACAGAGCGGGAGGCGAACACCCTTCTCGGCGTGATAAAGAAGGCGATATGGAAGGTCGAGGGTGAGGAAGATCAGGCGGTGGCACCTGACTGAATTCCGCGTGAAGGCATGGGGATCGGCTCTCGATCTACGCGCCTCCGAGCAAGATATCGTCTGCGAAATCCACCCTGCACGTCAGACCCGCACGGAGCGCCTCGAGCAGGCACTCGACTGTTTTTATTGCAGAGAGCTCCGAGAGGTTCGCCCTCTCCCTGAGGATCTCCTGGAGGCTGTTGACTATGTTTCTTGTCAGCTCAGAGAGCAATCTCTTCGATACACCATCTGACTGCGCTATGTTCAGCGCCTCCAGGTATGTGCTCACGGCTGCGTCTGTTCTTGAGGTCGCCAGCTCACAGCCAGCCATCACCTCCAGCGCCTTGACCTGCAGATCCCTGTAGCCGAGCCTCCTCGCCTGCCGCTCCAGGAGCAGCGCTGTCTCCTCCGCCCTGGAGTGGTCTTTTCTGTTGAAGTACAGGGTCGCCATGAGCGCATATGTGGATAGGAGATCGTACATGGAGTTTATGGATTTGAAGAGCTCCAGGGCTTTCTGGAGGTGCTCCTCCGCATCGTCATAATCACCAGCGTTCAGAGATGCAGCACCAATGCTCCGAAGCGCCACGCCCTCATCTCTTGTAAGCCCCATCTTTCTCGCAAGCGCAAGGGCCTTGCTGTAGCAGCTCCTGGCCTCCGCGGCCGCCTGCGACAGGTAAAAATCGCCCCACTCGATGTAAAGCCTGATCCTCATGGAATCGTAACCCGTCTTCAATATGAGCGTCTCAGCCTCAGATAGGTAGAAGCGCGCCTCGCTCATCTCCCCTCTGTTCAGCTTGACCCTCGCCATCGCGAGGTATGCCTCGCAGAGATCCGGGACCGCGCCTATGCTCTCAAACGTGGCAATCGCAGAGAGAATGTCCTCCTCAGGATCCGATCCCCTCAGCTCCTTCAAAAGTCCTATGTTGAGACGCGACATGCTGTAGCATGGAGAGGCCTTCAGAGCTCTGAATTCGCTCATGCTTCTCGATAGAAGATCCTCGGCGATCGACCACTCCCCGCGATCCCTGTAGACCAGAGCCATGTTGAACATGGTCTCAGCGGCGCTGTACCTGTCCCCGGAGCGCTCGAAGAGCTCCAGGCTCTTCTGGTAATGATCCAGCGCCTCCTCCCAGCGGAAGATGTCAGCGTATGCATTTGCCAGTATCCCGTGCATCTCTGCAACCGCCTCAAGATCCTCTGCCATCTCAAGCTCGCTGAGCTTTTTGAGATAGCCTTCGATGTCGACAGATGCTTCTCCGCGGCATGATCTCACCATGTCTATGTTAGCCTGGAACTCCGTGGCAGCCTCGCGATCTCCGGAACGCATCGCGTACTCCACTGCCATCCTGAAGTGATCTACTGCCAGCGACCACTCGCCCCTCCTGTGATACAGTAGACCCAGGTTGTTGAGCACCATCGAGGATGCTCTGGAATCGTCGAGCCCCTCGAATATCTCGAGGCTTTTGTGGTAGAGCTCTATCGCCCTCTCCCACTCGCCCCTCCTGTAGTGTATGCTCGCCACGTTGCTCAGCGTGGCCCCATAGCTCTGCATATCTCCAACCTTCTTGAAGTGCTCCATCGCTTTTGTATAGAGCAGCAGAGCCCCGTCCCAGTCTCCCCTCCTGTAAAGCACATTTGCCATGTTGTTCGTGGTGACCGCTGTGCTGTAGCCGTCGCCGAGCCTCTCGAATATCTCAAGGCTCTCATTGTAGCGATCAAGGGCATCACCCCAGAGCCCCTGCTCCGCCAGGAGGTTGCCCATTGTGCTCAGAACTGCTGCCACACCAAGAGAATCTCCCATCCCCCTGAACCTCTCGAGCACCTTCCTGTACTCCGCAAGGGCCTCCTGCCACATGCCCTTTCTCTCGTAAACGACCGCAAGGCTGCTCAGCGCCCTCATGGCATCAGCTGTATCCAGATTGAGATCCACACACCCCTTGAAGCAGTCTATGGCCTCGTCCCACAGGCCGCGCTCCAGCGCGATGCTGCCCAGCCCCATGAGGGCGTAGGCCGCGCCCCTCTCATCTCCAACACTCTGGAACGCCTCCAGGCTGGCCCTGTAGCACTTCTCCGCGCTCTCCACATCCCCAATCCTCTGGTACAGGCCCCCCAGATTCCATGATATCTTCGCGACGCTGGCATCACCACCATCGAGCTCCATGCTCATCCTGTAGCTCTTTATCGCCTGCAGGATGTCCCCCTTCTCCTCGTACACATTTCCGAGGTTGTTCATCACCGCAGCCATGCCCCTGCGATCGCCGATTGCCTCAAACGTCTCCAGAGCATCCTGATAGTGAGTTATGGCATCGTCCCAGCGCCTCCGGATCTCGTAAAGGGTCGCGAGGTTTATGTGGGTGTTCGCAGCGCCGTGGACGTCCCCGAGCTGCTCCTTCATCTCGAGGCAGCGCATGTAGTGCCTCTCTGCCGCCTCGATCTCGCCCATGTGCTGGTAGACGAGCCCCATGTTGTTCAGGGTCTTAGATGCGCCCTGCATATCGCCAAGCCGCTCCTGGAGCTGAAGCGCATCGTGATAAACCTCAAGCGCCCTCTCCAGATCCCCCATCATCTGATATACGCTCGCTATGTTAGATGTGCATGCAGCAGCGCCCCTGAGATCTCCCAGCTCACGCAGGAGCTCGGCGCCCCTTTCATAGTGCTCAACAGCGCCATCCCACTCGCCGAGGTCGGAGAGGATGTGGCCAATGCCTATATGCGAAGCTGCCATGCCGTCCCTGTCTCCGAGGGCCTCGCTGAGCTCGAGAGACCTCAGGAAATACCTCTGAGCCGCCTCGTAATCTCTCAACCTGTAGCACGCGTTCCCCATCTCTCTGAGAGCCCTTGCGAGATCCTGCGACTGCTCCGACTGCATTGCATCGAGAGCCTCCTGATAGCACTCGACAGCTCTCTTCCACTCGCCCATGGAGCCGTAGAGCCTGGCCAGGCTCAGCAGTGTGCTCGCCACGCTCTCGCGATCTGATAACTCCCTAAAGCCCTCCAGCGCCTTCAGGTAGCACTCCTCGGATCTCGAGAACCTTCCCTCTATCGCGTGAAGGTCCCCGAGAAGCAGTGCCGTTCTTGAGGCCCCTGCTCTGTCATGGCAGTGCTCGTACCTGTGCATGGCCATATCGAAAAGATCTTCGGCTCTCCTCGAATCGCCTCGGAGCTGAGATATGCTGCCAAGCTTCTCCAAAGACCTACACACGAGCGGTATCTCCCCCAGCCGCTCGAACTCCTCGAGGCACGTCCTGTAGAGCTCCTCAGCAGATGATAAATCCCCCATCTCCCTCCGGATCTCAGCCTCCTCCATGAGCGCCTTCGCGACAGAGCTTCTGTCTCCTGAGGATCTGAAGGCATCTATTGCATCACAGCTGCACTGCAGTGCCTCATCCCATCTTCTGGCCTCTCTGTAGGCCCTGGAGAGGTCTGTGAGAATGCCAGCGCGTTCTGGATCCCCGCTTTCCAGCCGCGAGAGAGCATCTCTGTAGAGAGAGATCGCACGATCCCAGTCCTCCACATCCGCATAGATCGAGCCAAGGCGGGAGAGAACTCTGACCTCATCTGCTCCTGCTGCAAGCTCCAGGGCTCTTGAGAGATGGCTCACAGCCCGTTCGAGCGAACCGAGCCGTTGTGATATTGTGCCCAGTGAGAACCAGAGGGTGTAATCCTTGGATTCCGAGATCTGCTCTGCGATCTCATCCAGATGTGATAAGGCCATGGATGTATCTGAGGACAGCACCGCTCTTGCCAGCAATGATAAAGGCCCATGCGCATCCAGCGCGACCCTCTCTATCACCATTTGATCCTTAATATCACCATCCAGAAAGCCTGCGATGGCACTCAAAGCTCCGGCCTCATATACCACGTAATACCTCCTTTACACAGAGAAGCGTGATCACGGACAAGATGAATCCCCACTTTGCGGAGCTCCCCACATATCCGCTCAGATATTCTCACTGTAGTAAATCTTCTCCTTTATAAAATCTACGTTTTTTGAAGTGCGCCCTGTTTCAGGGTATAGAGGTGATCAAATTGCTTCAAAATTCCAAAAAGAGATGTGAATATATGTGGTGCATTCAGTCAGTCGATCACCTTGTCCGGGGTCCACCTGGCATGGTTCTGTACACCACAGCACCTGCCTTGATGGATCCTGATGCAATGAGCTCCTTTGTCTCGCAGGTGATGGCGTTCATGCGTCCTGTGAATATCTCCACCGCCAGCTCCCTGATCTTCCGCGTGTCAGCGTAATCCCCCTTTCCGATACCGGGGCAGCCCGGATTGTAATCTATGCTGAGAACCACATCTCCCCCGATATCCCTTTCAGATATGCGGAATGGAAATAACCTGCATGCCCTGGGCCTGTGCGGGTATATCCTGCAGCCGTTATCGTAAAAGATGCAGGTTGTATCCGCCCTGGATTTCAGCACAGGTATATCCAGCACCACCTTCAAACCATCATCTGAGACCCTGACGGTCCTCCCGTCGTAGGGATAAAGGGTATCCACGAACTGCTCAGGCCTGAGATCATAACTTCTCGATATTCTTGATATCTCATCCTCAGTCAGGTGTATTATATTCGACCGCTCGACGAACCTCTGCACCAGCTCTGGAGGGATCAGCTCTGAAAACTCAGATGGCCTGCGGTGGTGGCAGCATGCGCCGCAACGCTGGCATTTGAAGCGGACCCTGTCAAAGGAGAGAGAGACGTAAACTCTGGGCAAAACAGAACTCCTGGAATGAAAATAAGAGCAGGGCGGGGAATCGCCCTACAGGGTCTTCTTTATCGGGTGGTTCGGATCCAGCACCTCGAGGCCGAGCTCCTGGATCGACTCAGCCTTCATGATGTCGACCATCGCTGCTGCCGGGAATATCATCGGCGCGTTCTCGATCGGGCCATAGAGGTAGAAGTCTGCGCCCACGATTCCGGCGACGAGGTTCGAGCCGATGTCAACAGGAGCGAAGGCCTCCTTGTGGGTCTTCTTCCACTTCTTCATCCAGTCCCAGGCGGACGCTGCGTTGTGGAATCCGCCGCCGACCGGCAGGCCCAGCATCGCCTTGACAGCGATGCATGCTCTGTATGTGGCTCCTGAGCCAGCGCCCAGCGGCATCGCCGCTGTGTCTATGAGAACCCTAGTTATGCCGCAGTCCTTCGCGTACTCGAGCATGCCCTTCTTCGCGCCGCCTGCCGCCTTCGTGAGTATATCCATCTTCCCCTTGGTTCCCTTCTCCATCGCGTTGAACGCCAGGACTATCGCTGCGTCCAGATCGCTCTCCTTCAGCGCCAGAAGCTCCTCATCTGTTATGGAGGCGTTGATGGAGTTGTGTATCGCCCTGTCCGCGACCCCGATCTCTGTGGCGTACTTGACACCAAAGGCGCGAACCTCTGGAGCAGAGGAATCGATGAGGAACGGGTAGTCGGAGATCTCCACAAACCAGTCGATCTCCTTCTGCATAGCCTCGTTCGTCTCAGCCACGATCTGGTTCATGCAGGTGTTCCCTGTGATCTCGCTCATCTCAACCTGCTGGTTCCAGAGCTTCTCAGCGGCATTCTTATCGAACACACCATGCTCCGGATCGGATACTATCTTGTGCCTGGCATAGAACATAGTTCCGATGCAGCAAGTCGGGTACTCGCCAGGCTGACCCCCTATCTTGAACTTGCCGAAGTCGAAGACCTCCTGCTTTCTATCGAACCTGAACATTCAAATCACCTTCACCCAGTTGCCGGCATACATGAAGAGTATGTACGCCAATATTATTATCAGTCCAGCACAGACGCCGTAGGCAACGCCAAGATCCCTGCCCACGGACTTTCCGGCTCTCAGGAACTTCTCAGCCGAGTAGAACTCGATCTTCTCCTCGATCTTATCGAGGCGCGCCATTATCTCCCTGTACTGCTCGTGGTCGACCACTGCAACAGGGACCACAGGCTTTGTGTCCTCAGCCACGACTCACACCCCCATCAGCAGGAAGGGGCCCAGCATCATGGCCACAGCGAGGAAGAAGCCAATCGCGAATCCCTGCGGGGTTGCCGCAATAACGCCGGAGCTCAGCTTCGTCTCCCTGGCCAGGAGCTGCGCCTTGTACTTGATGTCGTCCACGATCTGATCGAAGAGGGGCATTGCTGGCTCTATAACAGCCGGAGTTCCCTGCCCGTAAACTATCTCATCACCTGCCATCTCAGCTCCCTCCTACCATCTTGAGTATAAGCCCGAATATGGCCAGGGTCAGGGTCATTCCAAGCGCGATCCCCTCTATCTTGCCCACGTAAACTCCAGCCTGGAATTTATTGAGCAGGCCGTTGTTCGTCACGGCCATATCCATGGCCCGTATCCTGGATCTGACCTCGACGACCTCCGCGGCCATCGGTCTCAGGCCACCCTCACCCTCCTCGGCGCCAGCCTCCTTGATCTCGACGATCATCGGCTCGACATCTAAAGCGCCGGGGTCTTTGGCGACGAGCTCCTTTATCTTCGCGGTGATGGCGCCCATGTCCTCTGTGTCGATCATGTTGATCGTGGTGATCTGCTGCCTCCACCGCTCTATCGCCTCAGGCGTCAGGTTCTGGATGAACGGGATGGCGCCCTTGGCCCCGACGATCCTGCCCTCCTTGTCTATTCCGTTTGCGGTGAACGCCTCTATCGCCTGCCCTGTGATGTGCCCCTTGACCTCCATACCTGTGATAAGCAGGTATCTGATATTCGGGTTGGAGATCACGTTGGCGACCATCTTCTCTATTCCTATGTTCTCGGTCTTGCACGGCCCGGCCAGAGCTGCACCAGCGGCTATCAGCTCCGAGTTCTTGAGGTGAGAACCGCAGGTCACAACCGCCACTGGGCTCTCCGGGTTGCCGACCTCATACTCGCCGGTTATCACAGGCCAGGGCTCAGCGGGTTTCTTCTTGAGCACCATAATCACGCACCTCCCATCGCCTTTCTGAGCATCTCAAGCTTCGCCGGATCGCTGAAGACCATGCCGATCAGCACGACGAATGAGATCACCAGACCTATTATGAAGCCGACCCAGATGTTGGTGTAAAGGCCGCCTATGAGAGAGGTCTTTCCTCTGTTCTTGTAAGACTCCAGCAGCTCGTTATCCGGGACCAGCTGGTTCATCAGGTCATCCGCGATCGCATCAAGCCTCTCAATCCTGTCCATAACCGGATCGAATGTGTACAGAACCACATCCTCCCTCTGCTCAGCGACCACTCCCTTAAGTGGATCGAAGAGCAGCCCCAGTTCTGGAGATATTCTGACGAATCCCATCTTTGTGCCTCCTCATAGTGCGCTCGGCGGCAGCAGACCTGTTCCAACGACTGCTGCGGCATCTCTCTTGACAAGCCTGTAGTACCAGACGTAGAAGTAGTACCACGCGGCCACGCCAACGATTATCGTTATGATTGCTGCGATGGTGCTGAGCGTTGCCAGAGAGCACAGACCGACGGCGACGACTGCCAGAGAGCCGACCATGAGCCCATCCACCAGCGTCCTGTCCTGCTTCTCGTCCGGCCCCAGGTTCGCGTTGAACGGATGCAGAATCGCAAGGCCGCCACAGATGAATACTATCGCAAGGTACCCGGTGTTGAAAACCTTCGCCACCATGTCTGCATAAGCCAGAGATCCGGAGATCGCATAGGACCAGCCGATGATGGCCATCGCGCCTGCGCCTGAGAGGTCTGTAAGACCCTCTTCCATTATCGGTATGTTGAAGCCCATGACCTTGTTTGCGATCGCGCCCACGATGTAGCCGAAGACCATTGCGTAGATCAGAGCGATGATGACACCTGCCATCGACACGCCGAGCTGCTCAGCGGTCGAGAGGCCAAATGACGCACCGACTATTCCCATGCCCAGCGCCAGCATTCCTATCGATGGAACTCCAGTACCGATACCATAGCCGCAGACCCTCCTTACAGCATTCGCCCCCATAACTGCAGCCGCGACGGCTCCTGCTGCGGCAAGGATCGAGAATATGTCTGTCCCGAGAACGCTGTTAAGAATGGCTGCGAGGTATATGCCTACGAGAGCTCCCCCAAGCCCGTAAATTCTGAGCTTCTTGGGATCTATTGCAGAGGGCGCTCCTCCTGCCCCCCCTCCTACTGTCATCTCATGCACCTCCTGTTATTGTAACGGCCACGAGCGCCAGAATCAGTGTGGCGACGAGGCATGATCTGAACGCCTTCGGCCATCTCTTGAACTTCGGATCGTGGAACCCCTCGATCGTTCCCTGGATGTTCCATGATGCAAGGACAGCGTTCACCAGGAATATGCCGATTGCGAAGAGCGCGCTCAGAGACGGGTTGTGATTCGTCATCATCAGCGGGTAGTATATCATCGCACCTCCGAGGCCTCCCATGAAGGCTCCGATCGTGCCGCTCACGAAGCAGACTGTGGGTATACCCTGGCCGACTGTGCCCGGAGCGACATACGGCGGCTGGGAGTATCCGGTGATCGGATCGTAGTTGACCTTGGCAGATGCGAATGGAGCGCCCACTGCGTAAGCATAAATCCATCCACCCGTCATCATCGTGGCATCCATCATTATCATTGCTCCGACTGCGCCTGATGCCAGGATGGGCCATATGTTATCGGTGACCGACATCATGAGGCCTGCAGCAAGCAGTCCTGTGAGACCCGAGCCAGCGGCCAGCTGGACTGTGCCTGTGCCGATGCCCGTGGCCTGTGCCATGGCCGCAGGAGCACCGCCGACCGGCACGAAGTGGACGCCTATACCGACCAGAAGGCCACCCACTATGATCTCCAAAATGTATACAATGGTTAAAGCATCAAAGTTCATGCTGCTATGTCCCCCTTGTACCCTGGATACGGGCCGTACTTCTTTCTTATCGAGGTCTCAACGTAGAAGTTGTACAGGTTCATAAGTATCACGAAGAGGAGACCCATGCCAATGGCCAGACCTGCCTGCGTCACTGGGTCGAATACCGTGGTGCGCCAGTTATCCAGGAAGACCGTCAGGCCAAATCCGAGACCTGTGAGGGGCCCGCCGAGCTTCGTGCAGAACCATGCGTTGTCTATCGAGTTCCTCAGTCCAGCCTCCGCCTTCCTCACAATCTGGCCGGAGAGCATCGTGTTGAGACCCTGACCGAAGAGCCTCCACTGGAACTCACGCTCACCGCCATAATGAATATCACCCACAGAAGAGCCGATCGCACCAACGGTCAAACCCCAGATCAGAGCAATAACAGGCATCGGGAATGGGTGATGCGGCGTCAAAAGCTGAGTCTGTATGTATGCTATACATGTGATGCAGAACGCGGTTATCCATGCATGCGCCATTATTGATGTTGTGGTGTAACGCACTATATCCAGATATATCCACTGGTTGAACCTGCGCTGGCTTGCGTTCCTGCCGAAGTAAGCGCTGGTCGAGAAGACTCCGTTGAAGAGCGCTGCAACCGACGCGCCTATGGCTATCGCGAAGAGCGCAGGCATTGCGAACTTTGTTATCAGCGTGTAAGCCACAACAGCAGCGGTTGTAGCCCAAAGGGCGTTCGCCGGTGGCTCGCCTGATATAGCCTTGTTGTAAATCCTGTGGGGGTTTCCGACCTGAGCAGCAAGCTGGACCTGCGAGTTCGGATTGCTCTGAGAGCCCACATCAGACTCGATATCCTCGCTGGCTCCAGCAACGGTCGCAAGGGCCCCCATGGCAGCGACGAGCCCCATGCTCAATGCGTCCATTTTTCCTCCTCCTATTCATTTTCGCCAAATCACTATGACAAATTTGGCTAATAACGCTGTCTTATCCTTTAGTCAGGCTTATAAAGGTTTCGCGAACAAAAACCATTGCTGCATATCAGAATTAAGATTCATATTAACATAAATTTTATTTTGCGCAACCACTGGTCGTGCGACTCGATCACAGACTAACAGTTGACGAGTTAATGGTTTATGGTGATGTGAGGATCGGATGTCATGGTGAGTTAAAAGCCCACGATCCAGAGCCATTGTCTTCACACCACGATACGGAGAATATGAAGATGCCGGTCTCAGGAGGCCAGCATCTTGACCATATATGCGACTATCAGGGAGAAAACGCCGAACCCGAGGATGGCTATCAGCGGGAGATACGCCATCTTTCCAGAATCCTCGCCCATAGGCGGGATGCCCTTCTGCTCAAAACCTCGCATGTAATCAGCCACAATCTCACCTCCTGAAGATCAGAGATACATGATATGTATTCAATCTTTTGATCTCACCATGGCTCCTTCTTCGCTCCAATCATATAGCCTATCACATTTGCAAAACGATGGAGAACAGGAGTTATAAGGAGAACGAGGATTATGACGGGAGAGGTGAAATGTGCGTTGAACCATTCTGGGGCGAGCAGAAATGTCAGAGCCCATGCGCCCATGACGAAGTCGAGCTGATCGACGAGAAAGAACGATGCTCCCCGTTCCATGCCGAGTCTCCGTTTAAGGAAGCTGGCTGCCAGATCTCCGAGCATCGATCCCGCTGAGAGTCCGAATAGAACCAGAAACATCTCCATCCCATCGCCGAAGCTCGGTAGGCCGAAGACTCCGGCGATGCTGTTCTGGAGCACTCCTACGGTAATTCCCCCCATGATTCCGGCGATCGTGCCACGAATCGTCTTTCCATTTCCAAACACACGGTGCCCATCGGGAAGGCTCATCCCAAGATCGAGAGGCCTGCCGCCACCGAAAAGCGCTGCGAAGTTGTTGGGGAGATACGCAGGCAGCATCAGCCAGATGGAGTGTATGATTATATTCATTGCCTTACATAACCAGCAGCAACCGCTATATCAAGGTATCTGAATGAGATGTGGTCTGAGAAAGATAAGCGTTCACTGGCAGAGTATGAATACACAAGTTCGATGCCTCTGAACTCATACAAGCACGCCTGCCAATTCCCCGTCTGCATCACCTCCTCCGCTTCTGACAGCCATTTCAGTCGGATGTTATCTTCCCGTACTCCAGCTCTTCCGCTGGCACTGGCGGCTTGATCTCATCGGGGTAGCCGAATGCTATGATCGACTCCACGCGGAGGTCTCCAGTAAGACCAAGAACCTCCCTGACGTACTCCTCAGATGTTTTGTGCGCGCTGTGCATCCTGTTTCTTATCTGTATCCAGCAGGATCCAAGGCCGAGGCTGTGAGCTGTGAGCTGCATGATTATGGATGCTATCGAGCAGTCCTCTATCCAGACATCAGACTCGCTCTCTCTGGCGCAGACGACGACCCCCAGACGGGCGTCCCTGAGAAACGACGAGCCGCTCTCCTTCGCCCTCGATAGCTCCCCGAGCTTCCTCCTGTCTCTTATGAAGAAGAACCTCCACGGGTTTATTCCCCGAGATGTCGGAGATCGGAGAGCAGCTTCCTTCAAGATCTCAATCTTCTCAGGCTCGATGTCCTTTGCCTTGTACCTCCTTATGCTCCTCCTGCTTCTGAGCAGCTCTATCATGCCTGATCACCGTGATAATCATGATTGATCCCCTGGAAAAAGTTATTGTCGCGCTCATCGCACAAACGATCATGTCCATAAAGAGGGTTCTGATCTTAGGGGCAGCAGGGCGGGACTTCCATAACTTCAACGTGATATATCGCTCCGATCCTGAGCATCTGGTCGTGGGGTTCACGGCCGCCCAGATACCGAACATCGCATTTCGCGTGTATCCAGCAGAGCTCGCTGGTCCACTCTACCCCAAAGGCATACCTATCTTCCCTGAGAGCGATCTCGAGAGGCTGATCGGAGAGCTGGATGTCGACCTATGCGTTTTGTCGTACAGCGATCTGAGCAACCAGGAGGCCATGGAGATCGCGTCCAGGGTGCTCTCCTGCGGTGCGGATTTCGAGCTCTTTGGCAAGAGAACGATGTTACGCTCACGCAAACCCGTTGTCGCCGTGTGCGCGGTGAGAACCGGCGCAGGAAAGAGCCAGACCACCCGTTATGTGGTAGATGTCCTGAAATCATCCCGTCTGAATCCCGTGGTGATCAGGCATCCGATGCCGTACAGGGATTTCCGCGCGGTCCAGAGGTTCTCAGCTCCCGGTGATCTGGATTCCCTGAGCATCGAGGAGCGGGAGGAGTATGAACCACATGTCATGAGGGGCACACCCGTCTATTCCGGAGTGGATCTCGAGAGGGTCATCAGAGAGGCTGAGGATGAGGCGGACATCATAGTCTGGGACGGCGGGAATAACGACATACCGTTTGTCAGGCCGGATCTCTGGATCACAGTGGCTGACGCGATGCGCCCCGGGCACGAGCTCGCATACTATCCAGGAAGCGTCAACTTCAGATGCGCTGACATCATAGTGATAAACAAAGTGAACACAGCTCCTGAAAATGCTGCTGCATCCATAGAGAGCAACGCTGCAAAGCTCAATCCCAGAGCAGTTGTGTTCAGAGCCGCCTCTGCCATACGCATTGAGAATCCGGATCTCATAAAGGGCAGGAGGGTTCTGGTGATCGAGGACGGCCCAACCCTGACACACGGAGGCATGCCATCAGGGGCCGGCAGGATCGCAGCGGAGACCTGCGGCGCCTCGGAGATCGTGGATCCGAGGCCATTCGCTCTCGGCAGTATCCGTGAGGCACTCGAAAGGTACAGTCACATCAGAGATGCCCTTCCCGCGCTCGGCTATTACCCGGAGCAGATGAAAGAGCTCGAGGAGAGCATAAACAGATGCGACTGCGACACAGTGGTCATCGCCACGCCGGTTGACCTGCGCCGCGTGATAAACATAAACAAACCATCGACCTATGTGAGATATGATCTCCTCGATCCTGAGCAGATGCTTGCTGACGCGATACGCAAACACCTGAATCATATGGCAGTATCAGCTTAAAGCGCATGCCGCATTCAGGCTGCCTGCGAGCACCCAGCGGTTGCCTGGAAGAGTGCATTAAGGATGGTATTCGTTGGGCCCATGAAGCCATGTGGGGGATCAGGCAATCCAGATTTGCTCGATCGAAAGCATTAAAAGTCTGGCATGAGATAGAGTGGCGGGCGCGCCGATGGTCTAGCGGTTATGACTTGGGCCTTCCAAGCATCCCGAAGAAAGCCTACAACCCGGGTTCGAATCCCGGTCGGCGCATCTCTCTTTTTGGTCCCCCGTCACTTTCGTTAAATGACGAACGACATTTCGCCATCTTTATATTCTAGTTGCTCGAGTTAACTGGCATGAATTCTGAGGGGGAGTTCTCAAACATCAGGGGCTTGCTGGCCGAGAAGATCGCCGGCGAGATAACGCTTTCCCAGAACCCTGGCGAGACCCTCAGAAAGTGGCGCCGGAACTTCGGGATAAGCCAGACAGAGCTCTCGAACTACCTGGGCATATCACCGAGCGTGATAAGCGACTACGAGAGCGGAAGACGACGATCACCCGGCATACTGATAGTCAGCAAGATCATCGATGCGCTTCTCAAGATCGACGAGCTGAGAGGGTGTAACGTGCTGCGCGCGTACGAGAGCATGTTCGGTGACATGGTCGGACTGAGCGCGATATGCTCTGTCTGCGAGTATGCCAGACCGGTCACGCTTGCGGAGTTCATGGCAGAGATCGATGCAACGCTTATATGCGGAAGCACGGATGTGCAGATCAACGGCTACACGATAATCGATAGCATAAAGGCGATACTGGAGCTTCTGCCTGAGCAGTTCTACAAGATCTACGGCCGAAGCACTGCCAGAGCGCTTATATTCACAGGTGTCACAAGGGGGAGATCGCCGCTTGTCGCGATAAGGGTGTCAAACCTGAAACCAGGAGCGGTCATCCTCCAGGGCATAGAGGCTGAGCGCGTGGATCCGGTGGCTGTGAAGATCGCAAGGGTGGAGAACATACCCCTTCTTACCACGCTGCTCTCGCCAGAGGAGCTGTCCAGCAGCCTGAGCAGGATATGAGAGGGGATCACTTGGGCGTAGGTATAGTCAGCTACGGTGTTTACATTCCGAGGTACAGGATAAAGGTCGATGAGATCGCCAGGGTCTGGGGGGAAGTGGAGGATGTCGCGAGGAGCCTCAACGTCTACGAGAAGGCAGTTCCGGATCTCGATGAGGATACCGCCACGATCGCGGTTGAGGCGGCGAGGAACGCTATATCCAGGGCGGATCTCGACCCACGCAGGATAGGTGCGATATACACGGGCTCCGAGAGCCATCCATACGCTGTGAAGCCGACGGGGACGATAGTCGGCGAGGCCATCGGATGCTCTCATTCTCATACGGTCGCTGATATGGAGTTCGCATGCAAGGCAGGCACAGCTGCGATCCAGGCATGTCTGGGTCTCGTCCGGTCGGGCATGATCGACCTGGGGCTGGCGATAGGCGCTGATGTGAGCCAAGGAGCCCCGGGCGATGCGCTGGAGTACACAGCAGCTGCTGGCGGTGCCGCATATGTTGTAGGGTCCAAGGATCTGATAGCCGAGATCGAGGGCACATACTCATTCACCACCGATACACCGGATTTCTGGAGGAGAGAGGGAATGCCGTATCCGGAGCACGGCGGAAGGTTCACAGGTGAACCGGCATACTTCAAGCATGTGACATCGGCGGCAAAAGGGCTGATGGAGATTCTGGGGAGAGGGCCAGAGGATTATGATTATGCGGTCTTCCACCAGCCCAACGGCAAGTTCCCGGTAAGGGTCGCGGCAAAGCTCGGATTCAAAAAGGAGCAGATCGCTCCAGGGCTCGTGGTGCCTCTCATAGGAAATACCTACTCCGGCTCGACGCTGATCGGACTGGCAGCGACACTCGACCAGGCTAAACCAGGGGAGAGCATATTCGTCACCAGCTTCGGCTCCGGCGCGGGAAGCGATGCCTTCAGCATCAGGGTCACTGAGAGGATAGATGATATCAGGGATCGAGCCCCGAGCGTGAGGGATTACATAGCAATAGCGGAGTACATCGACTACGCGAGGTACGCGAAGCACAAGGGGAAGCTCAGACTATGAGGGCTGTATCAATCATCGGGGTCGGATGCACACGCTTCGGCGAGCGGTGGGATAGCTCCCTGCGCGATCTGGTCGTGGAGACGGGCATAGCCGCGATAGAGGATGCTGGAGTCACAGGAGAGACGATAGATGCGCTCTACGTTGGGAATATGAGCGGCGGCAGGTTCGTGGAGCAGGAGCACATAGGAGCTCTGATAGCGGATTATGCAGGCCTCTCAAGCCTGCACATACCATCGACCAGGGTCGAGGCTGCATGCGCCTCTGGAGGCCTCGCGCTCAGGGAGGCGTTTCTCGCGGTCGCGAGCGGCTATGCTGACATAGTCATAGCAGCCGGCGTTGAGAAGATGACCGACGTCTCAAGCGGCGTAGCAGCGGATGCTCTTGCTGCAGCCGCTGACAGAGAATGGGAGTGCTTCTTCGGGGCAACATTTCCAGCGCTGTATGCGATGATCGCAAGGCTTCACATGCGGAAATACGGCACGACAAGAGAGCAGCTAGCTCAGGTCGCTGTGAAGAACCACCATCACGGCCACATGAACCCTATCGCGCAGTACCATACTGAGATATCAGTGGAGGATGTCATGAATTCCCCCCTGGTCGCAGATCCTCTCAGGGTTCTGGACTGCTCGCCGATAACAGACGGCGCGGCTGCGGTTGTTCTGGCGCCCTCTGAGATAGCATCCAGATACTCCGACACCCCTATCAGGATCCTGGCGAGCGCGCAGGCGAGCGACAGCCTTGCGCTCCACGACCGGAGAGATATAACGACACTTGACTCGACTGTGCATGCGGCGAAGAGGGCGTTCTCCCAGGCACGGCTGACACCAGAGGAGATAGATGTGGCTGAGGTCCATGACTGCTTCACTATAGGAGAGATCCTGGCCATCGAGGATCTCGGCTTCTTCCCGAAAGGCGAGGGGGGGATCGCAACGGAGGAGGGGCGGACCTCAATAGGCGGGGATGTGGCGGTAAACACCTCTGGAGGGCTGAAGGCATGCGGCCATCCTGTGGGCGCCACGGGCATAAAGCAGGCATGCGAGATCGTGCTCCAGCTCAGAGGCGAGGCCGGCAAGCGTCAGGTCGATGAAGCTGAGATAGGATTGACGCACAACGTCGGCGGCTCTGGGGGGACAGCGTTGGTACATATACTCTCGAGGTGATACCACGACGACAAATGCTCCGAGGTTCTGGAGGTGCATACCCCAGAGGTACAATTTGATAGGGACGCACTGCAAGAGCTGCGGCGAGTACTATTTCCCGCCCCGGACTCTGTGCCCCAACTGCAGGAGAACGGGCCAGATGGAGGAGCACAAGTTCAGAGGCACGGGCACTGTGATCACATACACGACAATATACAGCGCGACGGAGGACTTCGAGAGGCTCACCCCGTACAATCTCGCGATAATCCAGCTTGACGAGGGGCCGAAGCTCACGGGACAGGTGGTCTGCTCGCCTGAGAACATGAAGATAGGCATGCGCGTGAGGCCTGTTTTCAGGATACTCGGAAAGGAGGGGGAGAGGGGCATAATATACTACGGGACGAAGTTCGCCCCTGCAGAAGATGCTCCTTAGAGACGGCGGCTGATAGAGCGGTACCGCTTCAGCACGCATTTGAGTCAACAGGCCCGGGATTAGATACTTATTGTAGTAGCCCGTAAATGTTCTGGTTCAGCTTTCAGGGGGATTCGGCGGTTTTGAGCGAGACGACGTATGATGCCAGTCATATCAAGGTGATGGAGGGTCTGGAAGCAGTAAGGCACAGGCCCTCAATGTACATAGGTTCCACGGATGCGCTGGGCCTTCATCACCTTGTTTACGAGGTGGTCGACAACAGCGTGGACGAGGCGATGGCCGGTTACTGCAAAGAGATAGCCGTGGTAATCCATGGGGACGGCTCGGTCTCGGTGAAGGATGATGGCCGTGGCATTCCAGTCGATATGCATCCGCAGTACAACCGGCCTGCTGTGGAGATAGTCATGACTGTGCTCCACGCTGGCGGAAAATTCGACCACGATACATATCAGGTCTCCGGCGGGCTGCATGGCGTCGGCGTTTCCGTCGTCAACGCCCTTTCAGAGTGGCTTGAGGTGGAGGTCAGCCGGAGTGGAAGGACCTACAGGCAGAGGTACGAGCGAGGGCGGCCTGTCTCAGAGCTCGAGGAGATCGGCGTATCCGAGCGGACTGGAACCACGGTTAGGTTCAAACCGGATCCCGAGATCTTTGAGGTCACTGATTTCAGCTTTGACGTTCTTTCATCGCGCCTAAGAGAGATCGCATTCCTGAACAGAGGTCTCAGGATCAGCATAACAGATGAGAGATCCGACAGGAGCAAGACGTTCCATTACGATGGTGGCATAGTCTCCTTCGTTCAATACTTGAACAAATCTAAGGAGGTGCTGCATCCGAACCCGATCTACTTCTCCAGGGTGAGGGATGGTATATCGGTTGAGGTGGCGATGCAGTACAACACAAGCTACAACGAGTCTGTCTTCACATTCGCGAACAACATCAACACCCGGGAAGGTGGAACGCATCTCTCTGGATTCAGGGCAGCACTGACAAAGACTGTAAACGACTTCGCAAGGGAGAAGAAGCTACTGAAGGGGGATGCAAAGCTCACAGGGGAGGACCTGAGGGAGGGGCTGGTCGCTGTGGTCAGCGTCCGGCTTCCCGACCCGCAGTTCGAGGGCCAGACCAAGACAAGACTGGGGAACAGCGCGGTCCGTGGTATTGTGGAATCGCTTGTCTCTGAGGGCCTGATGGAGTACTTCGAGCTGAACCCACAGGCGGCAGAGGCGATAGTCGAGAAGGCGACAGAGGCGATGCGGGCCCGCGAGGCAGCCAGGAAGGCAAAGGAGCTCACGAGGCGGAAGACCGCGTTAACATCATCAGGACTTCCTGGAAAGCTCGCAGACTGCGCCGAGAGCGATCCCGCAAAGAGCGAGCTTTACATCGTCGAGGGAGAGTCAGCAGGCGGTTCTGCGAAGCAGGGCAGGAACAGGCACTTCCAGGCGGTCCTGCCGCTCAGGGGCAAGATACTGAACGTTGAGCGCGCGAGGCTCGACAAGATGCTCAAGAACGAGGAGATTCGAAACCTCATAACAGCCCTCGGCACCGGAATAGGAGACGATTTCGATATAACAAAGGCCAGGTATCACAAGATCATCATCATGACAGATGCTGATGTGGATGGATCACATATACGAACGCTTCTACTCACGTTCTTTTACAGATACATGCAGCCTTTGATAGAGGCTGGCTACGTTTACATCGCCCAGCCGCCGCTCTATCAGATCAGAAGAGGGAAGAGCGTGAAGTACGCGTACTCTGATGAGGAGCTTGCGAAGCTTTTAGAGGACGGCAAGGCTGTGGTCCAGCGGTACAAGGGTCTGGGCGAGATGAACCCGGAGCAGCTCTGGGAGACGACGATGGATCCGGAGAAGAGAACGCTTCTCAGGGTGACGCTGAAGGATGCTGTAGAGGCCGATGAGATCTTCTCCATACTGATGGGGGAGCAGGTGGAGCCCAGAAGGATCTTCATAGAGACGCATGCTAGAGAAGTGAGAAACCTGGACGTGTGATCGCATGGCAGAGATAGATGTCGATGTAACAGAGGAGATGAAGTCCTCCTACATAGATTACGCGATGAGCGTGATCGTCGGGCGGGCTCTTCCAGATGTCAGGGACGGCCTGAAGCCTGTTCACAGGCGCATCCTCTACGCCATGTATGAGCAGGGCGTGACATTCGACCAGCCGTACAAGAAGTCTGCCCGCATCGTCGGCGATGTTATGGGTAAGTATCACCCGCATGGCGACGCAGCGATCTACGAGACCATGGTCAGGATGGCCCAGGACTTCTCGATGCGCTACACACTGATCGATGGCCAGGGAAACTTCGGCTCGGTCGATGGGGATCCGCCTGCTGCGATGCGATACACAGAGGTCCGGTTATCGAAGATCGCGGGCGAGATGCTCGCGGATATCGAGAAGAACACCGTGGATTTCGTGCCGAACTACGACGGCTCTATGAAGGAGCCGACGGTGCTGCCCTCAAGGCTTCCCAACCTGCTCGTAAACGGATCCACAGGCATCGCTGTTGGAATGGCGACGAACATACCGCCCCACAACCTCAGGGAGGTCGTGTACGCGCTTATCCATCTGATCGAGAACCCCGAAGCCTCTGTGGCGGATCTCATGAACTTCATCCAGGGCCCGGATTTTCCCACCGGAGGATACATAGTGGGAAAAAGCGGCATAGAGAGCGCCTATGCCACAGGCAGAGGCACTATAACAATAAGGGCAAGATCCGAGATTGAGGAGGGGCGCAGGGGCTCTAGGATAGTATTCACAGAGCTCCCCTATCAGGTCAACAAGGCCAAGGTCGTGGAGGACATCGCGGAGCTCGTCAAGACCGGAAGGGTGGATGGGATCTCGGAGATCCGGGATGAGTCTGATCGGGAGGGGATAAGGCTGGTAGTGGAGCTGAAGCAGGGCGTGAATCCCCAGGTTGTGCTCAATCAGCTCCACAAGCACACACAGCTAGAGACAACATACGGCATAATCAACCTCGTACTCGTCGACGGCCAGCCCAGGACCCTGACGCTCAAGGAGACCCTGGAGCACTACATCAACTACAGGGCTGAGGTGATCGAGAGGAGGACCCGCTTCGAGCTCGACCAGGCTGAGAAAAGAGCTCACATACTCGCGGGAATTCTGATCGCCCTCAGGAACATAGATGATGTCATAGCCCTGATCAGGGGCTCGCCATCGCCCTCAGAGGCCAGGGATCTGCTCATGGAGCGGTTCGGGCTCAGCGAGGAGCAGGCAAGGGCGATTCTGGATATGAGGCTGCAGCGGTTGACGGGTCTGGAGCAGGAGAAGATCGCATCCGAGGCCAGAGAGCTGGAAGCCACGATCGCAAAACTGAAGGGGATACTCGCGAGCAGGGCTGAGGTCCTTGATATAATTAAGAATGAGCTGAGGGAGCTCGCTGAGAGCTACGGCGATGAAAGAAGAACAGAGATTGTGGAGTCTGTGGAGTCTGTGAGGCCAGAGGACCTCATCCAGGAGGAGGAGGTCGCTGTGATAATAACAAAGAACGGCTACATCAAACGCCAGCCGCTCTCTGTGTACAGAATGCAGAGGCGAGGGGGTAAGGGCAGCATCGGGGCCGAGACGAAGAGCGAGGATTTCGTCACGGACATATTCACAGCATCGACGCTGGATTACCTCCTGATCTTCACAGACAAGGGCAAGGCGCACTGGCTCAGGGTCTATGAGATACCTATGGCCTCAAAGGTAGCCAGAGGCAGATCGATAGCTAGCCTGCTGCAGCTCGAGGAGAACGAGAGGATCACCGAGGCGATACCTGTCGAGAGCTTCAATAGAGATGGTTACATTGTGCTCGCCACACGCATGGGCAGCATCGTGAAGACCCCGATAAGGGCTTTCAGCAATCCGAGAAGGGGCGGGATCAAGGCCGTCAACCTACGCGGCGACTCTCTTGTGGCCGCCAGGCTCACAGACGGCTCGAGGGAGCTTATCGTCGCCACAAAGAAAGGAAAGGCGATAAGGTTCCACGAGAGCGATGTGAGATCGAGCGGGAGGGGCTCGATGGGTGTGAAGGCGATAAACCTCTCCGAAGGGGATGAGCTGATCTCCATGGATGTGGTAAAAGAGGGGGAGACGCTCTTCACCATAACCACACAGGGATACGGAAAGAGGACGGACCTGAGCGAGTATCCGCTACAGAGGCGCGGCGGCAAGGGGGTCAAGAACATAGATACGCGAAGAGGAGATGCGGTGGCCGCGATAACCGTATCAGACGACGATGGTCTCCTGATAACCACAAAGGAGGGCGTGATGATCCGGATCGCCGCGTCCGATGTGAGGGTACAGGGCAGGGCAACACAGGGCGTGAAGATAATGGATGTGAAGCCCGAGGACGAGATATCGGATGTGGCAAGGGTCGATTAGAGGCTGTGTGAATCGCTGATAGAGAATAGCGGTGTGTGCTGTGTTGAATAGTTAAGAGCTCTAAGGTCGATAGCTATTGATTTTTACTAGGATTGCAATTCGTATGAATCCAGAATCTGCTATCGGATTCTCAAACATTATTCAACACAGCAGCGGTGTGCAGATCCGGCCCTCAGGACTGAGAGAGAGTCGCATCTGCACTCCATCGCTGGACTCACAGAATTCGCCAGAGATATGGGCAGGCGGTTCAGGGGCTCCGCGATGGTCGGCTATCAAAATAATGATTAATAATTACAGATTCTCCTTAACATGTTAAACGGTCTGCGAATAACTTATCAATCATGTCAAAAGGTTTAAGTTCTAGTGGATCGTAGGGTGTACAGCTCTGTCTCTCAGGAGGTGACATCGATGAGCATCATGGATCATGTGCTTGTTGTGGTGATATTCGGAGTCCTGGTCGTTGCGCTGCCATGGCTATCGAACAAGTGGTCCGACAGCAGGTCGGGCGTTAGGTAGGTCTTTTCACACAGGGCTAATCCCGCGGGGAACAGCCCGCGTCTGTATTTATATGAAATCATGCAGAAGGCCCCCCTTGGAAGGAGGTCACCGCATTTTGCATCTTTTTCCGTAATGCGGGCACTTCGTGTTTGTGCATGCATCCCTTGCTGCCTCTGTCAGCTCCATGAGCAGCATCTCCAGCCTGCCCTCCAGCTCAGGCGGCACATCCTCACGCACTGCGAGAACCTCCACCCTGTGGAGCAGAGAGTGTGCGGTCACGCTGCTCTCAGAGGACCTTGCCATCTCCTCGAGCTCGTTCAGTACCTCAATCCACTCATCATATCTCATGGTTTCTGAAAACACGTTCATCGACATCTATCCCCATGATGGATCTCATCCCCCCGGATATATCCTCTGCTATCCAGGCGCAGCCGGTGGCCGAAGCAAATGATGGCAGTGGATTGACATCAACGCCCAGAAGCTCAGAGACACGTCCAGCGATGCGCGCGGCAGGATCTCCTGCAATAAACATATCTGGAGATCCAGCGCCGAGGTCTCTGAGAAGAACAGACATCGCGCTCATCTCCATCGCTGCGAACAGGGCCAGGGTCTCCAGCGCGAGCTCGTCACGCTCATCCGGGATATTCATCCTTCTGAGGATGCCGCCATGCGAGAATGCCTCGTTCGCCGTCATCATTCCATCATCAACAGCTCGTATCGCATCTACATCCAGAGGCCCCTGAAGCAGGCCAGGGGCGAATATCGGCGCATCTATCGCGCCGGCAATCCTCCCATCGTTTATGCCGATCGTGACGGTGTTGGAGCTAGCATCGGCTATCACAGCATTCTCCACACCTCTGCGCACCACATAGTACCCAAGGCCGACCTTCTCAGGGCTTGCTCCATGTGAAAAGACCTTCATTCTGACGTCGATTTTGGAGCCCCTGTGCACACCGGGGAGCAGGACAACGGGCCAGCCTGAGATCATCATGGCCTCGTAGACCCTGGTGCCGCCACCGACCTCGATCCCGGCGCCGCTGAGCCTTGCGAGCCCCCTGTTCTCAGCATCCTGGATTCTGGTTATGCGCGTTATGCCGTCGCCCATCGAGTAGCATAGCGCCACAAGATCGAACGATCCAGCATGAAAATGATCCTTTATCCTCTCCAGTATCCCCTCCGGCTTAAGCGATCCGGCCTCAGATCTGGGTATTGCGATGCCATCACCATGATGGTTCGCAAACCTTATCGCTCTCGTCCCGTGATCGACGCCTATGAACATGTGCTTCCCTGCTTTTCTCCTGCCGAGCACCTCAGCCCTGAGTTGGATCTTGACTTGCGCTCCCAGGAAACTCGGAACCAACCACCTACTTGCCCCCTCCTGCGAGCTTCACTATCTCCTTCGCTAGCCTTACGCTCTCATCAATGCTGTCGATGCGTGTGTCAGTGCGGATGCATCTTCCTGGATAGCTGCTGCTCCTCGATACCATGAAATGATCAACCCCTCCAAGAATCGAGATGACGCCTTCATCACTCGGCTCGATCCCCACTGCCCTCATGAACCTGGCCGCAGGCCCGCTGAACGGTCTGTCGCCATCTAGAGGGCTCACCGCCACTGTCGTCTTCTCCGCAATCAAGTCCCTCACCCCCTTCAGCGAGAGGATCGGGCCGATGCTCGTCACCGGGTTGCTGGGTCCGATTACGACTGTATCCTCTTTTCGAAGTGCTTCAAGAAATCCACTGCTGGGTCTCGCATCATCGATCCCCTCAAAGCGGATCCCCAGGACCTCAGGCTCCCCCCGCCTCTCGACCCAGAACTCCTGGAAGTGCATGTCGCCCAGTGGCGTCTTGATGATCGTGGATACGCTGTCATCGCTCATCGGGAATATCCTGGACCTGATCCCCAGCGCTTCTCTCATCATCTCAGTGGCGTCGCTGAGCGTTCCCCCTCTGCGAATGAGATCGGATCTGAGTATATGAAATGCCCGGTCGGCATCGCCTATTGCGAGCCTCTCCCTAACCCCCAGCCCGCTCAGCCGGGTGTGGGTGATGAAGCTGTCCCCCCTGATGCCCCACCACCTCTCTTCATCGATCAACCCCGCGAGGGTGTAGATGACAGTATCCAGGTCGGGGGAGACAAGGTTTCCGGAGACCCAGATGTCCTCGGCTGTGTTGACAACAACTGTGATCTCCTCTGGATCCAGAACCCTTGCAAGGCCGCGAAGCAGCTTCGGTGTGCCGGTGCCGCCACTGAGTATCAGCATGCTCACTCGGAGAGATCAAGGACTATCATGCCCGTCTTCAGAGTGCTGGCCTCCTCTATCGAGAGAGGTGTTGCCACAACGCGATCCGATATTATGGCGCTGTTTCCGAAAGGATCCTCCAGGATCACCGTGAGGCTGAACTCACCCCTGAGCGCCATCTCTATCTTAGAGAGAATCTCCTCGCCCTTTGCGGTCCTCTCGGTATCCATGGCCTGTCTCGCCGCGTTCGTTGCGAACTCGACTATGCCCTTAACCCTGACAAGAACGCCCTCGATGTTTGTTATGTAAGCCTCAGATGCGTATCCTGGCTCTATATCCACTCCGATCTCAGGTATGTGGATCGTGCCGCTGGAGGATCTGAGAACCCGGGCGTTCAGGTCCTCGAGCTCTCTGATGACAAGAGTGTGCCTGCACGGCTCACGCTGGCTCAGGAGCATCGTATCGCTGTGCCTGAAGCCGCACTCGCAGACCCCTGCTATGATCAGAGCGTCCCCGAAGTATGGCAGCTCTATCGTCTCCCAGTTGAACTCCATCGGCGCCCCGCACATGGGGCAGCTAGCCTTCGTCTTGAGCTTCAATCTCTTCCTCCCACAACCTTCTCCCTGTCGATCCTTATGCCGCTCGGAACTATGACGACCAGGTCGTCTCCGACTCCGGCTATATCTCCAGCCATATCCTCGACGATCTTCCTCAGCTCGCCTATCGCCCTGTCGAGAGATGCCTTGTCCCTCTTCATGGGCGCTATATCAATCAGCAGTATGTTGCGGGATCGTATCTCCTGCTTTATCTCCGGCAACACATCGAGAGACGTGAGCTCGGCCACTCTGAGATACGCCCTGGGCCCCTCCGGCTCATCCTCGAACTGGCCCAGGTCCACCTCCACATACTCATCTGTGGCAGGCCTGCCCATCAGTCTTTCAAGGAACTTCACCATCTCAAACCCTCAAGGATGTGATGATTATTATTATATTTAGATCTGCTGGCGTGCACCCACCAGCTTTAGCCCGATCAGCGACATCATAATTATGTAAAGGGCCACAGCCCCGACGAAACCGGTGGGTCTGAGATTCTCAGGGAGCACAAGCTGTATCGCAAGCAACATAACTATCAGTGCCAGAACCATGCCGGTGCTTGTTATTATCTCCAGCTGCTTTCTATCCATGATGAGATCTCAAGATGATCTCAAAGATATTGTTTGCGGGCGCTCAGGGATATAGCTGCAGGAACGACGGAAACCCCCACATGCGACAGCAGAGGCGTGCCAAAGGATGAAACCCCAGAACCCGTCTAGGAACCGCTTCCGCTCTAATCCACCCCATACCCACAGTATTGCTGCCTCTTCCATGTGACCTGGCGAGCAGATGAGTGCGTTCAGCAATATGCCTGCATGAGTCTCTTGCGGATCTGCAGAGGCGGAAGCTGGATTCCTTTCAGGCAGTCGCACATGATTGTGTTGCCAAGCCTGTGGCCCATCCATGAGCAGCCGGACACTGCTCTGCACGCCCTCAGAATCGCTTACCGGATGACCCCCTTGCACCATCATGTGCGTCCATCGGCTGGAACTGAGGTTTTGCTGTGTACAATATTGCGTTTGCTTATCCATCACAACATGAGCCAGATCGCATTGTACAAAAACATGGAGAGAGGCATGATCAAAAATTAGAAGGGCCTGAAAGGCCCAGTTCATACGGCCTCACCCAGGATGTAGCCGATTATCCTGCCGTATGCAGGCCTTGCGATGCCCACACCTATCAGAACGCCGATTATGGTGATCAGGGCGAAGCCCATCAGCGCGCCGAAGCCCATCCAGAGGAGCGGGATCATCGCGGCAATGGTGGTTGCAGCCGCTCCCAGGATGATGTAGAACGCCCTGGAGAGCCTCGAGAGGTATATCTTGCCTGTGAGCAGAACGCCCTTCGCCTCCTGCTCGTTCCTCTCTGTGATCCTCTCTCCATGGAGGAGCTCATCTGTTATTATGAATAGGTGATCAACACCAGTGCCTATCACCATTATTATACCAGCGATGCTCGCAAGATCGAGCTGCCATCCGGCCGCTGACCATATGCCGAGCATCATGAGGACCTCGCTGAATGAGGTGCATACGATCGGCAGCACTATCCTCCTCTCTCTGTATCTGTAAAAGACCAGAAGCCCCACGGCAAGTATCGCGAGGATCCCTGCAAGTGCCACCTGGAACTTGAACTGAGAGCCCAGAGCAGCATCAACCTGCCCCGAGCCTATGATCTTGACGTTCACAGGCAGCGCGCCCTCTCTCAGGTGGATGTACAGCTCCTTCGCCTTTCTCGATCCTGCATCACCGGTGCCGACCTCGGCTACCAGGCTTCTCATGGGCGCTTTATCGAGAGCAGATGCGAGCTCTGGGGCCAGAGGAGCGCTGAAGATCTCATCCTTATCGAGATACATCGATATCTCATGCGCCTTCGGATTCCTGGTGGCTCCGACCTCTTTGGCTATACGCTGGAATGTGAGAGCCCCCTCCTCTGATAGGGTGAAGGGCACACCCCACATCCCGTTCCTGTCTCCTCTTGGAAGCTCCACAGACTCCACAGCATCTCCGTACACAACATGCCTGGTCTCGTTCGGGCCCACCTGGATGCGTATCTCGAACTTCCCTGGCTTGCCCACGACCTCCTCTGCGGTTGAGACGTTGACGCCTGCGAGATCTATGGTTATGAACCTGTTATCGACGACCCTCACCTTGATATCCTTGAGACCGAGACGGTTGAGCTTCTTGTCGAGAACCTCTTTAGTCTCATCGACCGTCTCGGGTGTGAGGCCACTGATGAACGTGTTCTCTCCAGGGGCAATCCTGCCGCCGACCTCAGATAGAATCGAGTCGAGCTGCTCTCTTGTCACATTCGACCTTATCTCGTAGCGCACAGGCTCTAGCCCAACGATCCTGACATCTGAATCGAGACGTGTTTTGAGGTAGTTAACAACAACGCCTTCCGGAGAGGCCGGCACAGTTATTCTGGTCGTGTTCTCCCTCACCAGAACCTTTGATCCGGGATAGCCGAGATCCTCAGGCAGAGTCTCCGGAACCTTTCCCTCTATCGTTATTACGTAATTATCGCCTCTCCTCGAGACATCCTCCACGACCCACGCGCCCTGGAACTCCCTCTCCAGGATCTTAACAGGATCGACATCGAGCTGGACGATCGCTCCCTCAAGCTCCAGCTGGAGCCACGACCCACCCTCCAGGTCCAGGCCGTACTTGATGCCCGAGTTCATACCCATATAACCGGGTATCGGAGTGAGTATGAAGATCAGGGAGAGGACCACAGCCGCGATGTAAATGATAACCCTGGGATCCTTTGAAATGCTGCCTGCAAGGCTCATCTCTTACCACCCCTGGCGAGCTTTGGATTCCGCTGTATGTACCACCGCAAAGCCTGGACGTTTGTTATCCAGGTGTTCATCATATCCGCAAGGAGGCCGAAGAAGAGCACCACGGATATGTCGGAGATGATATCGATCTTCGTGAAGGTGGGGGACACCAGATAGATCATGCTCGATACAAGGATCAGAACGATGACCGCGGATAGCGTCGTGGACGTCATCATGAGTCCGGTCCTCATCGCCCCCATCACCTTCTCATTTATGGGACCCTTTCTCTTGAGCACCCTCACGGTGAGCAGTATATCTGTATCCACAGAGTAGCCTATGAGCATCAACAGGGCTGCAACCGTGCCGAGCGAGAGCTTGACGCCCACAGCGGTCATCATCCCTGCAGCTATTACTATATCTGCAAGGGCGCAGAGCACGACGATCCCTGAGACGACCGGCTGTCTGAAGACGAAGAAGACCACAAGGGCCATGAGTATGAACGACATCAGAAGGTACCTTGGAGCATCACTCTGGAGCTGCTTGCTGTACACAGGCCCTATGTATCTGAGCTCAGCGTCAGGGAACTTTTCATTAACCGTCCGCGCCAGGCTCTTGTATTCCTCAGCTCCCATCGGAGGGAGCTGGATGTAGTACCTGCTTCCCACCTTTCTCAGCTCGGAGACATCATAACCCGCAAGCTTGCTAAGTACCTGCGATTCAGGCTCCTCAGCGGGAACTGTTATGAGCGTGCCACCCGTGAACTCGATCCCCATTCTGACCGGCGATCCTGTGGTGAAATACGTGGCGGCCAGAATAATGATAGATAAAGCTAATACGGCAGCTGGAACTGCGATCATCTGCCGCCTGTCTATCTTCCTGATGAACTCCTCTAAATCCATACAAGCCTCCTTTCTGGCTGAACCACGCTCAATATATTTACGATTTTTGTGCCAGGCGATGTGCGAGCCGCACTGAATTACGAACGAGAACAGCTCAAATTCCGGATCGCGGGCTCGAGATGGGGATCGAACTGCTGCGCTATACTTCTGCCAGCAGCCAGCGGCACAGCATCAACAGATCTTGATTGCTCTGGGTTCTATGATCGGTCAGAAGGCAGGATGAGATGAGTAAATCTAAATTCAGAGATTGTTAACATGTATTCATGGACGTATTCGATGCGCTAAAAGGAAGGAGATCGATCAGGAGATACCAGGAGAGACCTGTATCCAGAGACACTTTGGAGAGGCTACTTCAGGCGGCTGAGCTGGCGCCATCTGCAGGCAACCTTCAGTCCAGGAGGTACGTGGTTGTGATGCGAGAGGATCTCAAGAAGGCACTTGCCCTGGCTGCGTACGGCCAGAGCCATATATCCTCTGCGCCTGTGGATATAGTCGTATGCGCTGATGTGAGGAGATCGAGCAGGCGGTACGGCGACAGAGGAAGCCTCTACGCGATCCAGGATGCGGATGCTGCTGCGATGTGCATGCTGCTTGCAGCGCATGCGATGGGCCTGGGAGCATGCTGGAACGGCGCGTTTGATGATGGGATGGTGAGAGATATCCTGAGCATCGAGGAAGGGCTTGCTCCTGTCGCCATAATCTCCCTCGGCTGGCCCGCCGAGTCGCCTGCCTCTCCTGGAAGGCTGCCGCCCAATGCGCGCTGGGAGGTATGAGAGCGGCTGATGTACAAGAACCTAAGGGATATCGTGGATGCGATCGCGTCCGGTGTGATAAGGAACGAGGAGGATCTCGAAAAGGCGAAGAGGTCCCTTGCAGCCAGTCTGAATCTTTCAGAGATACCGGGCAACCCGGAGATACTCGCTGCAGCCAGACCTGATGAGAGGGATCAACTGAGGCTGCTGGTAAAAAAGCCGACCCGCACTCTCTCCGGGGTTGCTGTGATCGCCGTCATGACGAGCCCGGCGCGCTGCCCGCACGGCACGTGCGTCCCATGCCCGGGGGGCGTTCTGGGCGAGAGATGCTCACCGCAGAGCTATACAGGGCGGGAGCCCGCGGCGCTCAGGGCCGTACAGCACAACTTCGACCCGTACGCTCAGGTGGCTGCGAGGCTCAGACAGCTCTCAGAGACAGGCCACCCTGTCGACAAGGCAGAGCTCATTCTCATGGGTGGAACCATCACCTCCAGGCCCCTCGGCTACCAGTGCTGGTTTGTGAAAAGATGTCTGGAGGCGATGAACGATTATCCTAACACGGAGAGCATAGCAGGCTGGAGGTCCTTCAGAGAAGTGACTGACGCAAACAGCAGTGCAGCCGTGAGAAACGTCGGCATAACATTCGAGACCAGGCCCGACTGGTGCCGGAGCGGTCATGTTAAAAACATGCTCCTCCTCGGGGCGACAAAGGTCGAGCTGGGGGTGCAGAGCATCTACGATGATGTTCTGAAAATGATGCGGAGAGGTCATTCTGTGGAGGATACCATCAGAGCGAACCGGTTGTTGAGAGAGTCGGGCCTGAAGGTCGGGTTCCACATGATGCCAGGGCTGCCGGGGTCGAACCCTGAGAGAGACCTCAGGATGTTCAGGGAGCTGTTCGAGAGCAGCGATTACCGGCCGGATTACCTCAAGATCTACCCCACTCTGGTGATTGAGGGAACAGAGCTCCACAGGATGTGGGTGCGTGGCGAATACGAGCCGCTTTACGATGATGAGGCTGCTGATCTGGTATCACGCATCAAGGAGATCCTACCAAAGTACACAAGGCTCCAGCGCGTGCAGAGGGATATACCTGCGCACCTCATAGCTGCGGGTGTCAAAAAGAGCAACCTCAGGCAGCTCGCAAAGAAGAGGCTTGAGGAGCGCGGAGCGAGGTGCATGTGTATAAGGTGCAGAGAGGCCGGGCTTCGCGGGATATCCGAGGGAGATATCGAAATGAAGATCGAGAGCTATGATGCATGCGGAGCGAGGGAGCACTTCATATCGTTTGATACTGTAGATGACACCCTCGTCGGATTCCTCAGGCTGCGGCTGGGCGATGATGCCAGGATCAGAGAGCTTCATGTCTACGGCCCGCTCGTACCCATCGGCAGGAGGGGCGGATGGCAGCACCGCGGCATCGGCGCGATGCTCGTCGAGACCGCAGAAGAGATTGCGAGGGATCATGGCTACGATAAGATCTACGTCACAAGCGGCATAGGCGTCAGGAGCTACTACGCCTCTCTGGGCTACAGCCTGAATGCGCCGTACATGGAGAAGACGCTTTGATCTGATAGTAAGCTTTGGATGCATCTGAAACGCTCTGAATGAAATGCCTGCTGCACACCGACTCAGATCCACGCTGCCCTCTGTGATCCTGAGAGGCAGGGCGCGGATTTGCAGGCAGGTCTTCTGTCTCCAGGAGATTAGTTGGTTATATATCCCTTGAAGACCTTCTTAATAAATGCACAGCAGCGTGCAGCTTGTGAAGAGGTATGAGAGATGGCAGGAGCTGTTGTTGGTAAACCCAATGCAGAGGTCGCAAAGAAGCCCAGGAAGCGGAGGAGGTTGAAGGTCGCCCATCCTGAGAGGTGCATCGGATGTCTTAGCTGCATGTTCGCATGCAGCAGGATAAATACAGGGCACGCATCGCTCGAGCGCTCGGCGATAAGGATAAAGACGCAGGGTGGGATCGAGGGCGACCCCATAATAGTGGTCTGCCATGCGTGTGAGGATCCTGCATGTGTCAGGGCATGCCCGACGGGAGCTCTCTCGAGGAGAGAGGATGGGAGTGTGGTCTTTGATAGAGATCTCTGCGACGGATGCGGCAGGTGCGTGGATGCGTGCCTTATAGGAGCGATATCCCTCGACAGCGAGGGCAAGGCCGTGAAGTGCAAGCACTGCGGAGCATGTGTCGCATTCTGCCCGCATGATGTGCTCAAGCTGATCGAGGTGGATTAGAGGTGGTCTGATGCTGAGAAGAGTTCTTTACATAGATCTCACAAGAGGCGAGAGCTGGGTCGAGGAGAAAGATGACCTCTTCGAGGAATGGCTTGGAGGTACAGGGGTTGCAACACAGCTCCTGCTCAAGGAGGCCCCTGCAGGCGTCGATCCCCTCTCGCCAGATGCCCCGATAATCTTCAGCATAGGTCCTCTCTCAACGATGTTCCCGGCGATGACAAAGACCGTGGCCCAGTTCAAGTCCCCGCTGACAGGAGAGCTCGGGGAGTGCTATGCAGGCGGTAGGCTCGCAATGGCGATGAGGTTCGCGGGCCACGAGTCGATTGTGATAAAGGGCAGAGCTGAGCGCCCCTGCTACATATCCATTGAAAACGATAACGTGAAGATACGGGAGGCCACATCGATATGGGGGATCGGTGCCGGGCGAGTTGGAGTCATACTTAGAGATGTCGAGAAAGGGGTTGGAAGGAGGAGCATCATCAGGATAGGTCCTGCCGGAGAGAGGATGGTCAGGTACGCCGCCGTGATCGTCGACACCTACAGGCACTTCGGCAGGCTCGGCCTCGGCGCTGTCTTCGGATCCAAGAACCTGAAGGCCATCGTGATATCGGGGACAGAGGATGTCTCGATCCCGGACTCGAAGCGATATCGGGAGGTCTACAACCGGATTTACAGAATGGTCGTCCAGACAGATGCGATGGAGAAGTACCACGACCTCGGGACTCCCATAAACGTGAACGTTCTGAACCAGCTGAAGGGTCTGCCGACACGCAACTTCCAGTCGAGCTCGTTTGCAGAGGCAGAGAACATAAGCGGTGAGAGGCTCGCGGAGGAATACCTCTTCAGAAGGGTCTCGTGCGCGCACTGCCCGATAGGGTGCATACACATAGCGATGCTGAAGACCGCGTTCACCCCACATCACGAGTTCGAGGTGAGGAGGGTCAGCTACGATTACGAGCCGATATACTCTTTGGGAAGCAACCTGGGGGTGACGACTGCTGAAGGTGTGCTTGAGCTGATAGACGCATGCGAGCGTCTGGGACTGGATGCGATGAGCACAGGCGTGGTGCTCTCGTGGGCGACAGAGGCGTACGAGAAGGACCTTATCACGCCCCAGGAGACGCTCGGCGTGCCGCTCCAGTGGAACAACGTGAAGGGCTACATAAAGGCGATGGAGAATATAGTGGCTGCCCCGAACGATTTCTATGCTGCGCTTGCTAGGGGCGTGGAGTTCGCAGCTTCCAGATACGGCGGAACGGATTTCGCGATGGCCCTGGGAGGAAATGAGGTATCAGGATACCACACAGGTCCCGCATCCATAGTCGGCCAGCTTGTGGGTGTGAGACACTCGCATCTTGATAACGCTGGATACAGCATAGACCAGACGGCTGCCAAAAAGCAGCTCGATCCGAGCTCCATGGTTGATCAGATAATCAGAGAGGACGACTCGAGAAGCGTGTTCAACTCGCTCGTAGGATGCCTCTTCGCAAGAGGGGTTTACACAGATGAGAACATAATCGATGCTCTGGGTTCTGTTGGAATAACAAAGAGCAGGGAGGAGCTGACAGAGCTCGGTAGAAAGATATTCCTGGAAAAGTACAGGTTCAAGAGCAGGGAGGGCTTCGATCTCTCGAAGGCGAGAATACCCAGGAGGTTCTTCGAGACCGTGAGCACTCTCGGCCGTATCGATCCCGAGACTGTGGAGAAGATGATCGCTCTCTACAAAGAGAGGCGTGGGTGGGCGTAACCCTACAATCAGAACCCTCCACGCAGAGGAGAAGTGCCATGAACAGGATGGATATGGAGGTAATGGACCCATCGAGGGTCCACCAATCCACTGGAGAGGTGCCATGAACGGCATGCAGGCGATAATACTGGCTGCAGGCGAGGGGTCCAGGATGAGGCCCCTCACCGCGAGCAGGCCGAAGGTCATGCTTCCCGTGGGTGGAGCACCGCTGCTCGAGGAGCTCATACTGAGATGCAGAGACGCAGGGATAAACAGGTTTGTGTTCGTTGTGGGCTATCGCAGAGATGTGATAACATCCCATTTCAAGGACGGCAGCGATCTCGATGTGGAGATCAGCTATGTGGTACAGGAGAAACAGCTGGGCACAGGACATGCGCTGATGGTCGCCAGGGAGCTCTCAGATGATAGGTTCTTCGTCATAAACGGGGATGTGCTTCCGGACGTCGAGGCGCTCAGGCACATGATCTCGATGGATGATCTCAGTGTTGCGACGCACCGCGTCGTGGAGGCAAGCCGCTACGGCGTCTTTCTGCTCAGAGATGGGCTCGTGGAGGGGGTCGTAGAGAAGAGCCCGTCGCCGCCGTCTGACATGGCAAACGCTGGCATATACCTGCTTGACAGGGAGATCTTCGAGCTCCTGGAGGAGGTGCCTGTCTCGATCAGGGGCGAGTATGAGCTCACCGATGGGATAAACGCCCTTGCAGCCGCGGGGAGAAAAATCTGGGCTGTCGAGCTCAGCGAGTGGGTAGAGGTCGGCGTCCCCTGGGACATACTCACAGCCTCGAACGCTGTGCTATCGAGAAAGAGCCCTGTCGTTGAGGGAGATGTGGAGAGCGGCGCCACGCTCAAGGGTAATGTATCAATCGGCAGCGGCACTCTGGTGAGAAATGGAGCGTACATCGAGGGCCCTGTGTGGATCGGAAGGAACTGCGATATAGGGCCGAACTGTTACATACGCGCAGGATCATGCATAGGGAACAGCGTGCGGGTGGGAAACGCCGTTGAGATCAAGAACTCGACCATCATGGATGGCACCAAGATAGGCCACCTCTCCTACGTGGGGGACAGCGTCATCGGGTATGGCTGTAATCTCGGCGCCGGTACCATCGTATCGAACCTCAGGCATGACAACAGAAATATTCTCTCTTACGTCAAGGGCGTTCTTGTGGATACCGGAAGGAGAAAGCTTGGCGTTATAATGGGGGATAATGTCAAGACTGGAGTGCATACATGCATCTACCCGGGAACAGTGATAGAGCCCGGTTACCTCTCAAGGCCAGGCGAGGCGCTCAGAGGATATGTGAAATCCATGCAGAGCGCACCCGTGGGCTGAATTGCCCATGCTTGGACGGTGCTGGGCACATGTTGATTAGGAGAACGGATGCAAACTCTTCCAGCTATTCAAATCCCCAAGACCAGTGTTATCAGGGCACAGAGATCCGGCTTGAGCCAAACTTTTTGCGGTACGACCTTCCACCCTGATGTTTTCGCTGAGATATCAATATGACAGAACTGTAAGCTGTCTGTTTCAGGCGACCCACCCAACATCGGTCTGGTTGAATGTACAGAAGTGCGGCATACTTAGAGGCGATCGGATGAGAGTTCTGAGCAAGATATTCTAGCTTACAGATACTGGTTATTATGAGAACTGGCACCTTGCGCAGCTAGGTGCCGCTTCTACATAGTAGACGCATTCTACATAGTAGACACATCTTCCTTATTCGGACAGGTCCTGATCGATAAACATATATCTTTTGAAGAAGAGCAACCTTGCTAGAGGGCAGCAAAGCCGCGCGCGATTGAGAGGTGCACTTTATGCCGTCCAGACGCAGCAAAGCGCAGATCATGTCAGATATACTGGAGATATGTATTGATGGTGCCAACAAGACGAAGATTGTTTACAATGCGAACCTGAACTTCAAGATGCTGAACTCATATCTTGATGCGCTCACAAAAAAGGGCCTTCTTCATGTCAGGAAAGATCACGGCAACGAGTATGTGACCACAGAAGAGGGCATCAGGATGCTCGAGACGTGCAGGAGCATAGATCTCGAGCTAGGCCAATAAGAGTGCCCTCA
>Ga0272448_1000341_pt1 | contig 72849 bp, 70 predicted proteins | sample YNPCB0191_FD_202220 | JGI IMG/M metagenome (GOLD analysis project Ga0272448, IMG submission 202220) | Hot spring sediment microbial communities from Yellowstone National Park, WY, United States - YNP-CB-019-1 | ecosystem: Environmental > Aquatic > Thermal springs > Hot (42-90C) > Sediment...
GGTATACGCGGGGAAGACAAGACAGGAAGAAACGGAGAAGTGAGGTAACCAATGGCAAGAGAGAGCAGGAAAGACCTCCGGGGGCAGGTATTTGCTTTAAAGGACCTCGTTGAGTACCAGCCGGGGACGGTTGCGAGCAGGATGATCATCAACACCAGGGCCGGGAGTTTCACCGTCTTTTCCTTTGACAAGGACGAGGGACTCTCGGAGCACACCGCTCCCTACGATGCCGTCGTCACCATCCTCGACGGTGAGGCAGAGGTCTGGGTGGGGGGAGAGTCCCATGCCATGAAGGAAGGCCAGACTATCATCTTTCCGGCAAACGTGCCCCACGCCCTCTCTGCAACGACACGGTTCAAGATGGCCCTGACGATGATCCGGGGATCCGAGGAGGAGTGATGAGGGCGAGGATAAGTACTGCCGATCTGCGGTGGGATTCCTCCCGGAGAGATCAAAATCAGGAAGACCCCGGTCGATGGCAAGGAGAGATCCCATGAAGGTATGCTTCATTTACCATTCGTACTCGGGTATCACGAGAAAAGTAGCCGGTGAGGTGCGGGCAGCCTGTGGCGGCGATGCGATCGAGGTCGTACCACGCCCAAGATACACTCCTTTGACCGCGTATACGCTCGGGTGCGTGAGGGCCAGGAACGGAACATGCGATCCCATCGATCCAGAGGTCATCGATGTTTCAGGGTATGACCTCCTCGTCATCGGGACACCGGTATGGGCATTCCGGGCAACGCCCGCGGTGAATGCAGCGGTTGCCGCCCTTCAGGGCGCTGAAGGAAAGAGGGCAGTGGTCTTTGCGACCTGCGGGGGGTCACCGGGTGAGACCATCCCAAGGCTCAGAGAGGCACTCGCCGGGAAGGGAACCAGGGTCGTCGGGGAGATGGTCTTTATGAGGAAAGATACAGAAGACGCGGAGAAGGTTGCGGCGCTGTCCAGGATGGTCATGAATGCGGCAGGGGAATCCTGAAATAACGGAGAAGAAAATTTTTTACTCTCTGGAAAAAGGGGGAATCTCACCCCTGTCCCGGTGTGAGTACCGTGAAGAGCTTCTTGCACCGGGAACACCTTCCGTCCCGCGATTCCTTGTAAAAGGCCTTGGGCATGTTGAAGACGATCGAATTTTCCTTGGAACAACTGGGGCACGTGAAGCGGATGACGTATCCGGACCGTGTCCCGACGACGGTCTCTCTGACTGAACTTTTTGCCATATTTTCCTCCGGGAAAAACCCTTGACCACTTGCGTATTCTTCAGTCTCTCCCCGCAGGGCAGCGAACCTGCAGGCATTCCCCAGAATGGGTCCCGTGCACGTGGGAAAAAGACGGGTAGGACCACATTTCAAACAGGGAACTTATAGTATATAGGATGTCCGGGGTTATGAGACCTTGCATCCCAACGCAGACCTGCAATCCGGGGGGAGGACCTGGACAGAAACATTTTTCTTTTCCTGGTCTCCTGGACCAAGGGCAGAATGCAGGGGAGGATGAATGTGCCGGTGGAGAACGGGGCAGGAATGATTAAAAAGACGAATCAACGAAAAAAATGGGGTTTTAGAGCCGTGGCCGCCGGTGGTTCGGGAGGCACTCCCTACAGTAGACAGGCCTGCCCTCGGTCGGCTTGAACGGTACTTCGCACTCTTTGCCACAGTCTGAACAGACTACCTTTGTCATCTCGCGGGGGCCGAAGTTCCTCGGTCCGCCAAAATTTGATCTATACATGGTTTTACTCAAACAGTTCCGAAAAACTGTAGTATAATGTGGAGTCCACCAGCTGATAAAGGAGCGTATCGTGCCCCTCCCTGCTCTTTTTTGGAAAGCCAGTGATTTTCTGTATTTTAAGCCTTTACTTTTTATATCAGGGCGATCTCTGGAGAAATTCCGGAAACCGGAGGGACAGGATGAGACCCGGTCCACCGGGGGGAGCGCATGCCGCACGGCAGGGGATGGACACTCTCCCAGCCCGCCCAGCTAATTCGCATCCGGTTCAGACCTCTCAACGCGGGGTCTTTGTGACACAGGCGGAATAACAGGCAGGAGCCATCTTTATTATCCCTGTTCCCCTCGTGGAAATGGGAGAGAAAGCCAGGGACATGTCCACGCACCGCTTCTTCATCGACCATCCCATCAGGGCAAAGAAAATCAAGCTCACACTCGGGTGTTGCTGTGAACTGTGCGGTGTCTGCCTCCCCCCGGAGGGTCTGGAAATACATACGTTCTCACTCGATGAGCTCTATGCCCCAATGCAGCCCGCAGTTCTCGAAGAGCACCTCCTCGTCCTGTGCCCGCGGTGCCATGCGGATGTCCACGAGTTCTCCCTTCCTCCTGCCGACCAGGAATGGCTCGTCAGAATGAGGGATGCCGAAAAGAAGAAGAGTATATCTGCAATCCTCAATTACGTGCCACGCCGGTACACGCCCCCGGAGAGCGACATCGAGGAGGCATACCGGGAAGCGTGTTCCTCCCGGTTCCGCTTCGGCGTCTAAATGCTACTATTTCCAGGAAAATTCGATTGTCTCAAGCATTGAAAGGGTCTCCTGAGCCCAGTCGATCTGGGCGATGCAGGTCATGACCTCGTACCGGGCGACAGACCGGAGGAACGGTTTTTCCGCGGCTGTGTCCGGCAGGGCTGCAATCCTGTTTTCCCGCATCTCTATCCCGGCAATATCAGCCTCGCGGCGCTTGCGGAAGCTGCGGACTTTCTCCTTCAGGACATCGGGCGGGAGGTGATACCCAAAGAGGCACTTGAGCAGGACCTCGGAGCCATTTTCTTCGGGTGACTGCAACCACTGCAGCAGTTCCCTCTTTCCCTTTCCGGTGATGGCATACACGTCCTTTTTCTGTCCCCCTTCTCCCGGTGGGTGCTCCTTTGTCACCAGTCCCTCTCCTTCGAGGGAACGGAGTGAGGAGGAGACTGCGCCAGGGCTGATCACGCCGTGTGGGGGGAAGAACTCCCTGGTCCATTTCCTGATCTCGTTCCGGGTCATGGGACGGATACCCAGGACACCGAGGACGATGAACGTGGCATATGCGTTCTTTGGCATCTGTATCACCCGTCTGCCCTCTCTCTTTTGACATGCAATGGGATAAAGGGAGGGGTCGTTGACAAAACAGGTCTCACTGTCCCCCGACTCCCGGGGTTTTACCGTCGACAGATTCTCCCGCGGGGCTGGGATATATCCTGCCTATTGACTCCCGGGGTTTTACCGGTGGGAAAACCTCTGCCGGGTCCCGTCGAGAATGCGGTCCAGGACACCGGGAGGGACCTCGATATCTCCCTTCTTTCCAAGGACCGCAACCCAGCTGTTGAGCCCCGCAGTGACACTGTCAGCACCCCACCTGTCGCCGCACCTCTCCCCGATTGTCCTGGCAAGGCGCTCTTTATCGACGAACCGCACTCCCCAGACCTCTTCGATTGTCCCGAGCTGGGCCCGGACCTGCTCCTGGAGCACTCCCCGCCCGGTTCCCTGTGTGGTGGGGGCAGGGGGGTGTAAGCCCGTTGGTGTGGCATACTCCCCGGCCAGTTCGCAGACGGCGTCCAGGTACAGGTCGAAAGCCCGTTTTCCGTGGCATACGAAAATGACCTGCGAGATGGAGTCCGACCGGGAGAGGAACGAAAGAACGGTCCGGACAGCGATGACTGTCGCCCGGGGGAGGGGGAAACCAAAAGCACCCGTGCTGATCGCGGGAAAGGCAATCGTCCTGATACCACGTGCCTCAGCGAGTTCAAGGGATCGGGTGTAGCAGGACGCGAGCAGGTCATCTTCCCCGTGGGTTCCCCCCTGCCAGACGGGGCCGACAGTGTGGATGACAAAGCGGGCAGGCAGGTTGTATCCTGCCGTGATCTTTGCATCCCCCGGTTGACACCCTCCCAGCCGCCGGCACTCCGCGAGGAGACCGGGGCCTGCCGCCCGGTGGATTGCCCCGTCGACACCACCGCCTCCCAGGAGACTCTCGTTTGCGGCATTGACGATGGCATCAACGTGCTGTTCCGTGATGTCCCCCTCGACGACGGTGACCCGTTCAGAAAGAGGTCTTTGCATGAGTGGGGGATCGGAACCCCTGCTCATATCTTTTTCGGGCCGACGCATCCCTATGCATCCCTATATCTCCTCCGAACGCACGAGATAGTTTAGATGGTAAGGGGTTAGTGGAGTGGAGGATACGACCAATCTTCCGGGAGGGGACCTCCGCAGCCAGGACTTCGTGGCCCTGACGGAGGAGGAGGTACTGTCCGCACTGGCGACGTCTGCGGGTGGACTCTCCCTGCCGGAAGTGGAACGAAGGCGGACACAATATGGCCCAAACGACATCTCCCGGGCGCAGAAACGCTCTGTTATCCTCCAGTTCCTCGACCACTTCCGGAATGTCCTCGTCCTCATCCTGCTTTTTGCGGCGGTCATCTCGTTCTTCGTCGGGGACTTTCCATCGGCCGCGATCATCATTGCAATTGTCATTGCAAGCGTTCTGCTTGATTTCTACCAGGAGTACAGGGCAGGGAACGCCGCCGACCTCCTCCGGCAGAAGGTACTCACCCGTGCGACCGTTGTCCGGGAAGGGACGGAACACGAGGTCCCGCTCGAGGACCTGGTGCCTGGAGACATCATCCGCCTTTCTGCAGGGGACATCGTCCCGGCCGATGCCCGGCTCCTCTCAGGACGTGACCTTTTTGTCAACGAGTCCTCTCTGACCGGTGAACCCTTCCCGGTGGAGAAACATGCAGCCCCCGTTCCCGACGGGACCCCCCTGACTGAAGCGAAAAACTACGTTTTCCTCGGGACTTCAGTTGTCAGCGGGACAGCCGTTGCGGTCGTTATCCGGACGGGAATTGCGACCGAGTTTGGAAAGATAGCCCGGACACTTGTGGCCCGCCCCCCCGAGACCGAGTTCGAGAGGGGACTATCCCAGTTTTCCTATCTCATGTCCCGGTTCATCTTCATCCTGGTCATCTTTGTCTTCCTCATCAATGCCCTCTTCCGCCACGGCACCCTGGAATCCCTCCTGTTTGCAGTTGCCCTCGCCGTCGGGATGACACCTGAACTCCTGCCCATGATCCTCTCCCTCAACCTCTCCAAGGGAGCCATAGCCATGGCAGAGAAGAAGGTGATCGTCCGGCATCTCGCGTCGATCCAGAACCTGGGGAGCATGGACGTCCTCTGCACCGACAAGACCGGGACACTCACCGAGAACCGGGTCTCACTCGTCGAGTACCTGGACCCGGACGGAGTCCCGAGCGAAAAAGTCCTCTATTACACGTTTTTGAACAGTTATTTCCATTCCGGTGTCTCAAATCCCCTGGACGAGGCGGTCATCGCATTCCGCCCGATGGATACCGGCCGGTTCCGGAAAATCGATGAGATCCCGTTTGATTTCGTCCGCCGCCGTCTCTCCCTTGTTGTCGATGATGGGGACGAGAGGCTCCTTGTCACGAAGGGTGCACCAGAAGAAGTCCTCTCGATCTGTTCATCCATCGAACGCGGCGGAAAGACAGCTACCATCTCTGCAAGGGACCGAGAATCTGTCATTTCCCTCTACCATGAAAAGAGCAGGAAAGGTTTCCGGGCCCTGGCGGTCTGTGCCAGGGAAGTCCCAAAAGACCGTTCCGTCTTCTCCCCCGAAGATGAGCGGGATATGACCCTCCTTGGCCTCGTCACGTTCCTCGACCCGCCCAAGGAGAGTGCACGGGAATCGGTCCGGGCCCTGGTGGAATCAGGCATCGATCTCAAGATCCTCACCGGCGACAACGAACTGGTCACGCAGAGGGTCGCCTCGCTCATCGGTCTCGAAATAAAGGGGGTCCTCACCGGCAGGGAGATTGAACAGATGGACAGGGAGACTCTTTCCCGCGTGGTCGAGGACGTCACGCTCTTCTGCCGCCTCACTCCGGTCCAGAAGAACCGGGTCCAGAATGCGCTGCGCAAAAACGGCCACGTGGTGGGTTTCATGGGCGACGGGATCAACGATGCTCCTGCCATCCGGGAGGCAGACGTCGGGATCTCCGTCCAGAACGCCGTGGATATCGCGAGGGAATCCGCAGACATCATCCTGCTCGAAAACGACCTCCGCGTCCTGCACGACGGTGTCCGTGAAGGGCGAAAGACGTTTGCAAATACCCTGAAGTACATCCTGATGGGCACGAGTTCCAATTTCGGGAATATGTTCAGCGTGGCCGGGGCATCCCTGTTTCTCACCTTCCTCCCCATGCTCCCCATCCAGATTCTCCTCAACAACCTCCTCTATGACATTTCGGAGTCGACGATACCCACCGACAATGTCGATGAAGACATGGTGCGCTCACCAAAGAGGTGGGACATGGAGTTCATCAGGAAATTCATCCTCGTCTTTGGTCCGATCAGTTCTCTCTTCGACTTTCTCACGTTTTTCATCCTGCTCTCTTTCTTCACCGCAGACCCCCCCTTTTTCCAGACGGCATGGTTCATCGAATCGATCTGTACCCAGACTCTCGTCATTTTCCTCATCCGCACGAGAATGGTTCCGTTTTTCCGGAGCAGGCCAAGCCGGCTCCTGCTTGCGAGTACCCTCTCCATCGTGGCCGCTGCTTGTCTCCTCCCCTTCACGGTGCCGGGAATGGTATTTGGGTTCGTGCACCTCCCTCCTGTGTTCTACCTGGTCCTTGGCGGCCTCATTTCTGCGTATTTCGTCCTCGTGGAGGTCGCAAAGAAGTGGTTCTTCGGTAGATACTCGTTCCTTGTCGAACAGGGAAAGGGGGATGCTTTGACTGCGTGATAGAGCGGAAACGACTGGTCTCCGTTTTTGCTTTTCCATGTCATCATGCTGAAGACCCCTGCGGTGTAACCTAAAAGGACGAAGGAGAGAGGAGACACACTGCCATGAGAGTCCCGTCCCCCAGGCCCTTCCTGAAGTGGGCCGGAGGAAAGACACAACTGCTCCCAGCCCTGGCCGAGAGAGTCCCGAAAAAAGTGCGGGAGGGGCAGGTTCCCGTGTACGTGGAGCCCTTCGTCGGCGGTGGGGCAGTCTACTTCCATTTCAACAGCCGTTTCCGTTTCAGGGAGTGCCATATCTTCGACGTCAACGAAGAGCTCTTCCTTGCCTACACGGTCGTTCGGGACCGCGTGGAGGAACTGATCGAAGTCCTCCAGGGACTCGCCGGGGACTTTCTCTCCCGTGACGGAGCAGGCCGCCAGGAGTATTACAGGGAGGTCCGGGATGCGTTCAACAGGCGGAGGAAAACGGTCACCAGTGCACGGTTTCACCCGTCCTGGATCGAGCGGGCGGCCCAGCTCATCTTCCTGAACAGGACGTGTTATAACGGGTTGTTCCGGGTCAATTCGCGGGGCGAGTTCAACGTCCCGTTCGGGCGGTACAAAAACCCCCTGATCGTGAACGAACCCCTCCTCCGCAGGGATTCCATGCTCCTCCAGAACACGTCGGTGCATCTCGGTGACTTTGCCCAGTCCCTCCCCACCATGTCAGAGGGCACGTTCGCCTATTTTGATCCGCCCTACCGCCCGATCAGCAAAACAGCCCGATTCACGGCGTACTCGGAGGACGGGTTCTCCGACGCGGACCAGGAGAGGCTTGCCCGTTTCTTTGCGGCCTGCAACGCGAGAGGTGCACTGCTGATGCTCTCCAATTCCGACCCGAAGAATACCGACCCGGAAGACGATTTTTTCGACCGGCTCTACGGCGATTTCTTCATCACCCGCGTGCCCGCCCGGCGGGCGATCAACTCGGACGGGGGAGGGAGGGGCAGGATATCAGAGGTGGTCGTGACGAACTACCCGACCGGCCGTGCAGGGACACTCCTCCCGGGGTGACAGTGGCAATCCATGGCCGTGGTATCCCACGGAAATAGCCCTGGAGAACATTTTTAACCCCTTTCACCGGTCCGTTCCGGGGACCGCCGCCGGAACTTCCCTTCCGGGACGAGGATCTCGAAGCGGGCACCCTTTCCCGGGACCCCCGTCTCCCGGATGGAAAGACCGGTGATCGCGAGGATCTCGCGGGACAGGAAGAGGCCAAGACCGGTATGTTTTCCAAAGCCCTTCCTGAAGAGATGTTTTTTGTCCTCATCCGGGATTCCCACGCCATTGTCCTCGACGGCGATGGCAAGACCCTCCGGCCCTTCGGCGGCAGTGACCCTGATCAAGGAGAGGGAAGGACCACCGTAACGGAAGGCATTTTCAAACAGGTTGAAGATGACCTTCTCGAAGAGGGGATCTGCATAGACCTCGATCTCATCCAGTGCAAGGACGATATCGACACCCGATGGCTGAAACCCTGCTCTGATCTTCCCGACGATGTCTGCGATGTTCTGCCAGGCAGGTTCCCTTACACCAATCTCCTGGTAGTCGCGGGTGAAGTTGATTTGTTCCTCGACGGTGTCCAGGACCTTGTCCATCTTGTCGAGGAATTCCCTGGTACGTGCAATCTCTTTCTCATCCCTGGCAAGTTCGATGTAGCACTTCAGGGCTGAGACCTGGTTGAGGAGGTCATGGCGGGTGATAGTGGAGAGGAGGTGGAGTTTCCGGAGCGCGAGGGCAAGGGCATCCTCGGCAATCTTCCTCTCCGTGATATCCCGCACGACCGAGAGGACAACATCCCTGTTCCGGATCGTCACGCGGTGGGTATGGATCTCGACGGGGACAGTGCTACCGTCCTTTCTCTTGTGCTCCGTCTCGAAAATGGCGTGTCCTTTCCCGAGGATCTCCCTGCCGATTACGTCGAGGGGCTTGCCGTGTCCTCCCTGGACGAGGTCAAGAGGCGTCATCCCGAGGAACTCCTCCCTGCTGTATCCAAGCATCTCGCAGGCTACCGCATTCACCTCGGAAAACCGGCCCGGGAGGCCATCCTCGCGGAGTTCGTGGATGTGGATGGCATCGTTTGCCGAGTTAAAGATCTCGCGGAACTTTGCCTCGCTCTCCTCGAGGGCCGCCTCTTTCTCCAGCCTCTCCCTCACCTCGCGGAGTGCCCGGTCCCGCATCCCGCGGTAGGCACGGACCTGCTGGACGAGCTCGGTCACGTCGTCGATGAATACCAGTGCATAGGTCTCTTTCCCCTCGTAAACGGCATGGACGGTCGTCCTCTGGAAACGGAGCCCCCCGCCTGGCAGGGGTGTGGGGATGAAATGGGGGTGGAACTGCGTCGAGAAGAATGCAGCAGCCCCGCCCTCGAAGACCTGCTGGATGCGGAGCGCGTATTTCCTGTCCGCGAGGTGGGGAAAGATCTCACGGAGGTCGCGGCCGAGGATTTTCTCCCTGGGAATGCACGTCCATTCCGCGATCGTCCTGTTCCAGCAGACGACCGTGTAATCGGGTCCCAGGATGATGATGCCAGCGGGCAGGATATCAAGGTTCTCGCACTGGGAGAGGAAGGAGTTCGTATTCATGGGGGACTGCCCATTACCGCGGTGATCTTTTCGATGAGGGTATCCAGGGCACCTATCTCGAATATCATCAGGATGGTGCCGACCACCCGGAGGTCTTCGATCATGAACTGCGACACGGCGAGGATGACCCAGTCATAGCCGGGAGACCTCTCCCTCCCAAGGATATCCTCAATTCTGCCTTCCCTGTACTCCGGCATCGAGTAGGTGAGGCGCTCGCCGAGGACGTTTGTAATGGAGCCCATCACGGCATTGTTCACGATGTTCCCGACCTCGTTGAGGGTCTCGATCCGGAGCGCGTCGAGTTCAGGCTCATCGATCTCCTCCCCTGTCAGGGCCATGATCAGGACTGCGGCACCCTTTTCAGGAAAAATGAGCATGCTCATGCCCGAGAACGATCCCGCAAACCTGAGGGTGACGGCAGAGAGGTGCGCACTGTCCAGGAGCCGCTGCTCACCGGCAAGATCCGAATACCGCAGGACGCGGACCTCGGGGACGTGGAGCCGGATGTGTGTCCCGGTCATGTCGTTGAGGAGCCCGGCGGCACGCCCGACACCGATGTTGATCAACTCGCGGATCGCGTCAATAGACTCTTCTCCGACATTCATGCCTTCTTTGCGCTCCCGATTGCCCTCTCGACGGCAGGGATGAGAGTCTCCCTGTCCACCGGCTTATTGAGGATATCGCAGGCCCCAAGCTCCAGGCAGATGTCCCGGGTGGTCTTCTGGATATCGGAGGTAAAGACAAGGACCGGGGTGCCAAGACGCTCTTTTCGGACCATTCGTACAAAGCTGTACCCGTCGATCCCGGGCATCAGGAGGTCGCAGATGACGAGGTCGGGGGTCTCGCGGAGGGCCACCGCGAACCCCTCCTTCCCGTCGCCTGCGGTCACGACCTCGTACCCCTTCTCCTCAAGGACAGAAGAAATGAGTCTCCTCTGAAACCTTGAATCATCGATGACGAGAATTTTTGCCATGATCGGCTCTCCGTCCCCAAAACTTGTTTTCTTTCTCCCGTTCGCCTTTTATCCTTATAAATTTCGCCATGCGGTTTTCCGGCCGGGGTCTCATTCATTGAACGTTCTGTAAAGCCTGTTTGCCAGGGACTGGAAGGCCCCGATGGCAATGCAGAGGGCGGCGATGTCGAGGAGGGGGTGGAAATGGGTTGCCTTTCCAAACCCCGCCTGGACGAGGTCGTTTCCATAGGTCAGGGGAGAAAGGTACGCGATGACCTGGCCCGGGAACGGGACCTCCCCGATGGGGACAAAGACCCCCGAGACAAAGATGAGCGGGAGGCGCACGAGGTTGAGCATGGACATGATATCGCCCGGGCTCTCTGTCGGGTAGGCAGCAAAGAGGGTCCCCATCGTTGCGAAGCAAAAGGAAAGGAGGACGATCCCGGCTGCGAGGGCCGGAAGGTCTGAAACAGGGGCCTTGAAGAGGACCATCCCTGCGGCAAGGGGAACGAGCGCGATGCAGCAGGCATACAAAAAACCGCTCATGCTCTCGCCAAGGACGACCATGTGCAGTGATATGGGGGCAGAGAGAAGGCGTTCGAATGTCTTTGTCCTCCTCTCGAGGGGGATGGAGACGGGTTCGATCGAGGACGAGGAGAAGAGGATTGTTATCGCGATCAGACCCGGGACCATGGTCGCCGGGTCTGCCGGCCGGCCGACCGCGAAAGCAAGGAACATGAAGAGGGGAAAGAGCATCCCGGAGACGATGATGTTGGGCTTGAGGTAGTAGATGAGGATGTCTTTGCGTGCAATTGCCCAGGCGGCGGAAAACCCTGTGCAGACCTCCCGCCAGTACTCCGACACAATTCTCACGGGGTCCCGCCCCCTCCTTTTTCGTCAAGGCCCGTCAGCCGGATGAATACGTCCTCGAGACTGGGGCCCCTGGTGTTGATACTGATGATCCGGAGGTTGGCCCTCCGGGCGTAGTCCATGACACCCTCGATGACTGCCGGCGGGTCACCGGTGATCAGGCGGACCTTGTCGCCCATCTTCCGGACACCGGTGACCTGATCGATCCCGGCAAGATCCTCCGCCCTGACGGCGCCCGGGAGGTCGAAGGCGACCTCGATCGACTGGACACTCTGGATCGTCTTCTTGAGCCTTTCCGGCGTGTCGATGGCTGCGATCCGGCCCCTGTTGATGATCGCCACCCTGTCGCAAAGGATGTTTGCCTCCTCGATGTTGTGGGTCGTGAGGAATATGGTCACTCCTTCCCTGGTGAGACGCTGGATGACGTCCCTGATGATCAGGTTGCTCTGGACATCCAGGCCAGAGGTCGGCTCGTCGAGGAAGAGGAGGTGGGGCTTGTTGATGAGGCCCATGGCAATCGTGAGCCGCCGTTTCATGCCCTTGGAAAAACCCTTCGTTTTATCGTCCTTCCGCCCGGTAAGGCCAAGGACCGAGAGGAGGTCGAGGGCCCGGCTCTCGCGTTCCCTTTTCCCGACGTTGTAGAGCCTGGCGGTGAACATGAGGTTTTCCCAGGCAGAGAGGTCGGTGTAGATATTGGACGTCTCGTGCACGATTCCAATCTCCCTGCGTGCCGGGATCTTTTCCCGCACGACGTCCCTGCCGAAGATGCGCCCGGAACCTCCCGTGGGCTCGGTCGTGCCGGTCAGGATGCGGATCGTTGTCGTCTTTCCCGCCCCGTTCGGCCCGAGGAACCCAAATGTCTCGCCCTCCTCGACGGAAAAGCTGATACCTGCCAGTGCCTGGATGGTACCGAACCTCTTTTCGAGGGATATTGCCTCTATTGCATGCATGGGTCGTCACGGGGGGGACAGGAGAGCCTGGAAAATCTCCCCGGGGATAAGGGGGGATATGGAACCCTTCCGACGTGAAGGTTTCTCTTCCTTCCCAAGGCAGGGGATTATGGCCCCAGCACCCCGTTGTTCCGGTGAAAATGGCTTCGCCGTCTTCACTATTCAGGCTCGACCGCAGGGCGGTCATCGGCGGTGTGCATGAAGATGATTTCGCTGTTTTTAAACCTTATGTTCAGCTGCATGGTGGTCAGGGATGGTCACTGTGGAAAATATCTGTGCCAATTTCATGACTGTGTATGCTCGTGTACCAGAGAGAACCATGTGGTTTTTCCCAATCCCAGCGGGAGTGTTATATGCTCCCCGTGCCGGAATGGAACGGCCCTTTTTAATCCCGTCGTTTCCGGAGTGTGAGGATATTTTCCCCGTCCCGGTACTCGTAGGAGACCTCGTCCATCAGAGTCCGGATGAGGTGGACGCCCAGTCCCCCGATCTCCCTCTCCCCGAGGGGCGAAGTGATATCAGGCTCCGGCACGAGGAGGGGGTTGAAGGGGGTCCCCCTGTCCCGGAGCTCGATGGTGACATAATCGGGGCCGGGCAGGACACCGAGAACGAGGTCACCCTCGCCGTTGGGGTACGCATAGGTCATGACGTTGACTACCGCCTCCTCGACGGCCAGTTCCAGGTCAGGGAGGAGCTGTTCCCTGATACCGGCCCCGCCGAGGACCTGGCGGAGGAACAAAAAAACCTCCCCGAGGTTATTTTTTTCCGCCCTGAGCGTGAGGTGTGACCAGCCGGTCATGGCTATCCGACCTTCAGGACGAGGAGGGTGATGTCATCGAACTGGGGCATGCCACGGGTGTGCAGGGCGACACTCTCCGTGATTGCGTCGAGGATATCCCGGGCCGTCCGTTCCCGGGAAGATACGACCACGTCCGCCAGGCGCCCGACCCCGAACTCCTCGTCCTTTGTATTGACGGCCTCGGTGACGCCGTCGGTGTAAAAGATGAGGACGTCGCCCGGAGAGAGAGATTCCCTTGCGTCCGTGTATTCGGCCTCCCCGATGACGCCGAGTGCCGGCCCCGTTGTGCCCAGGTCCGAGAGTGTCCCGTCTGCCCTTGCGAGGAGGGGCGGGTTGTGGCCGGCATTGACATACTCGACAGCCCGCGATCCAGGGTCGACCACGCCGTAGCAGAGGGTGACAAACATCCCGTAGCGGGCGTCGGCAGAGATCATCCTGTTTGCGTCCCTGATGCACGGGAGGGGAGCCCTGTGCCACATTGCGTTTGCCCGCGTCACCGTCCGGGAAAGCGCCATGAAGAGGGCGGCGGGGACTCCCTTGCCGGACACGTCGGCGATGATGATGCCGAAAGGTTCGCCGGGGCCCCGGACAATGACGTCGTAGAAGTCTCCCCCGACCTCCTTTGCGGGAATACTCCGGGCAGCCAGGTCGAATCCTCCTATCCGGGGAATCGATTCGGGGAGGAAACTCTCCTGGATCTGGCGTGCAACTGCCAGTTCCGCGTTCTTCCTCTCGAGCTCGTCGTGGAATGTGTCCCGTTCTCCCTTCGTTTTCTGCTCGGCTGCCAGGTTGGAAATGATGAAGGCGAATATGAACATCCCCCCGGCGTTCGCAAGGACCATGGGGATGCAGATCTGGGCGACGAGGCTCTCTGCCATGGAACGCGGTTGCGCCATGACGAGTACGAGGCCATTGTGGAGCAGTTCCATACCCCCTGCAAAGAGGACGGCCTTTCCCATACCAATGAATTTCCTGCCGCTGGAGAGCCAGAGAAGACCGCCAAAAAGACCTGCAATCACTGTCGCAAGGCAGCAGGGGACGACCGTGAAACCTCCCATGCCGGACCTGTAGAGGGCCCCGACCAGGCCGGCACCCATGCCGGCGACGGGCCCGGCAAGGAGACCTGCAACCATGGGCCCCAGGTCCCGCACGTTGACGGGGGCACCCATGATCTCGATGCTCCCCCACGTGCCATAGATCGAGAGGGCCCCGAACACGAGGACGAGAAACGCCTGGTGCTTCCACGTCAGTTTGCCGGATACAATATCGCGGAACGTGGGGGTCCGTGAGAGGAGGTAGGCGATGACGGAAAGGACGCAGACGAGCTGGAAGAGGACGTGGATTATCTTTGCATAGTCAGTGAGCAACGCAGTGGGAATATCCATTCCTGAGTACCTGCACGACTGCCTTCAGGAGAAGAAGCTCTCGACGGCCTGGTTCTCCTGCTCGAATATGGTAAATATCCGGTCAAACCCCGTCATCGTGATCACGTCACGGACCTGGGGCTGGAGGCAGGAGAGCCGGAGGTCGCCCCCCGCTTGCCGTGCCTGTTTCAGCCCGGCGAGGAGGACACGGAGGCCCGAGCTGCTGATGTAGGAGAGGTCAGATGCGTTGACGACCATTTTCGTCCGACCCGACCGGACCAGTGACTGGATAGCATTCTCCCCCTCTGGACTTGTGTTGGCATCCATCCGCCCGGAAAAAAGGATGATATCGATATCACGGTCCCTTTTTGTCGAGACCTGGAAGGGAGCACTCACCATAGGTATAATGTGACTCCCATTGTCACATTATTCTTCCCCTCGTATTTCCTGCCGGTGAGACTACCCTGTCGCCGAACGCGGCTCATTTCTCCACATTACCGGCAAACATCTTGTTTATCGACCCAGTGTAGGCCGGATGCCTGCATTTCCCGCGGGGAGATGGCAGGGCCGGAATTGTGCCCTTGAGTAATCACCGGGGGTGTCCCGGGCACCTGACTTTCCCCGCCATCGTTTTATTTTCACGCATCCGTCCCGGGATACTTCCCCGGATGCCGGTACCCCGGGGGTTAACGGTGTGGTTTTTACCCCGGAATGCACACTCTCCCTGAGATGATCCGACCTCTCTCCCCCCTTCTTCCCGCCCGGTGGCAGCCCCTGCCCGGGGCAGCGGGAACGCGCGTGTATCCTTTTTTTGGAAAGCCAGACTGCACCAGTTCCAACCTTTGCCTGGTCGACACCGGCACCGAGTTTATCCTTGTCGATTCCGGGACAAGCGAGCGTCAACTCGACGAAGTCGTCCGCCTCGTTGGGGAAGTCCCGGGCGGAGCTTCCCGTCCCGTCATTCTCTTCATCACGCACTGCCACGTCGACCATTGCTACCCGCTCCTTGCCGGGTCACCGCTCGACAGCCTCTCCCTCATCGTCGCTGTCCAGGAGGAGGGCGCAGCCGCAATCGCAACCGGGGACGTCCACCTGACCCTCGGGGAGCTGTTTCGGAAGGAGGTGAGACCCCACGCGGTCCACATCCCCCTCCTGTGCCGGGCTGACCGGGAGGGAGGCGGTGAGAGGAGACTTATTGTTCCCGGCCTTGGCCCCGTCCGCCTGGTGATGGACATTCCAGCCGGGCATGTCTCTCCCCCTCCCCCCTCGCAGCAGGTCATCTTTCCCTCGGGGACGCGGGTCCTGGTTTTTCACACCCCAGGGCACACGCCGGACAGCACCTGCATCCGCATCGGGGACGTCCTCTTCTGCGGGGACATCATCTTTGCAACGAAACCCGGCGTTGCAGGCATCAGGGGTTTTTCCCGCGATGACCTCCTTTCGTCGATCCAGGCCCTCCAGTCAATCGTGGATGCGGGAGAGGTCACCGTCTGGTACCCCGGGCATGGTGACCCGCTTGCGACCCCTGCCATGGCCAAAACCCTGCACAAGCTCAAAAAGGAGGCCCTCTCCCTCGAGGACATCCACTCCTTTGACCTCTCCCGCCTCGAGGAGTCCAGGGACCATGCCCTCGACATCCTCGACGAGGCAGAGAGGCTCTTTGCCATCATCGGGGGACGGCTCCTTTCCCTCTCGTTCCTCCTCGAGTCCCTCGGGGAAGACGCAGAGGCAGAAAAATTCCGAAAAGTCATGGATATTGCCGGGATTGACACTGTGCTCTGCGATTTCCAGCAGTTCTGCGCCGATGTCCGTGCGGGGAAGAGAGTCGAGATCCAGCTCGTCATGAAAGCAGTCCAGGTGCTCCAGAAACTCCAAAGGTCCATCTCCTACGAGGAAGTCTCATGTGCCGTTGACAATTCCATCATCTGGAGGGCCGGGAGGCTCCTCGACGAATTCCTCGCCACATCCCGTGACATACCCCGGGACCCGACACCCGACGCCGTCGACCTCGGTCCCCTCCTTGAGTCTCTCGTCACGACCGCACACTGCCCGCCCGTCTCTGACGAAGAATTTATTGCTGCTGCGGATGACCCGGAGGCGTTTGGAAGGGCCCTCGTTGCCCGGCTCGCCTTCCTCCCCCCCTTTCCCCTGCTCTCCCTCGCCCTCGACCGGGAATGCGTCGGGATTCCCCCGGTTGCAAGCGACAGGTTCCGTCTCACCGACGGCCTGATGGCCCTTCTCGAGGACCTCGAGGCGGCAGGATGCCGGGACGCACGCCTTGGCGCCTGCCAGAGGGAAAACGCGGTCAAACTGGTCGTCGAGGCAGGTTGTCCGGGTGGAAAGGGAATATTTTCACCCCGTCTCATCCGGCGGCACGCACGCAGGTTCCAGCTCTGCGGTGGGGAGTTCTCGGCATCCCCGGGCGGGGACCGGATAACCTGCACGGTCTCGTTTGCCGCAGCACGGTGAAGCGGCGAATACCAAACTTTTATTACCTGACATAGGCCAGAATCGTCCATGACAGAAAGACCACTTGGTGTCACTATCATCGGTATCCTCTGGATCATTGGTGGAATTCTTGCATTCCTTGGCGGGATAGGGATCGCCGTCCTCGGTGGCGTCATCGCAGGTCCCCTGGGAGCTGCCATCGGGCTGGTCATCGGCTTTATCCTCGTCATCGTCGGGTTGATCGAGATTGTGCTTGGCATCGGCTGCTTCAAGGCATGGGGATGGGTCTGGACCGTGGGCGTCATCATCACCATCATCAGCCTCGTCATCGGTCTCATCGATCTCGTGCAGTCAGGCGCGAGTGCCCTGATCGGGATCATCATCTCCGCGATCATCCTCTGGTACCTGTTCCAGGAGAACGTCAAGAAGTACTTTGGCAAGGCCTGAACGGCGACAAAGGGCAGGAAATATTTATTTCCCCCCCTTTTTGTCATTTTAAGGGGTGTGAGTAGCACGGGTGCTTGAAAGCCTCACGTTCTTTTTAGTTTGTTGATTAAAGGGTGAAATGCCGTCTTTTTTTTAAATCCTTCTTCGTCATTTCAGGTGGGTACGTTGTATAACGGGGTTATTGTCTCTTTCTGGATTGCGCTGGTTAATTTAAAAAATATCGACTTAACGCGAAATGAATGGTGAAACCGCCGCCGGGGGGTCTTTCGGGAACGGCGGAACTATCCTCATGGGTGGGTGTGGTGGCGAGGCAGCCCCCCTTTTTTGGTCCCTATCCCCCCACTCAGGACAGCGAAGAGCCCGTTTTTCCCGTATTGCACCCGCGGCAGAACCGACGGATTGCATCACGAAAGGGAAACGCTATCCCATTGAATTATTGGCCTTATTCATCAAAAACCCATTTTCTTGCTGCCATGTGCACCCCCGGGCTCCCGGTACAGCGGCAGGTATTAATACCCGGGAAGGGCACTCTCCTCATCCATTCCCCATTCCGTTTCCCGGAGTTATCCATGATCGATATCCTCTACGTGGACGACGACCTCGATTTTCTCGAGATAACGAAGCGCATGGTCGAGAAGTCCGGCGGGATCTCGATCGAGACTGCAAGTTCTGCCGAAAATGCCCTCGCGATGGTGGAGGAACGTGCATACGATGTCATCGTCTCAGACTACCAGATGCCTGTCATGGACGGCATCGAGTTTTTGAAGATGCTCCGGGGGTCCGGGAATACAACGCCTTTTATCATTTTTACCGGCAGAGGCCGCGAGGAGGTCGTCATAGAGGCCTATAACAGCGGGGCGGACTTCTACGTCCAGAAGGGGGGAGACCTGAATGCACAGTTCCGGGAACTGGAGCACAAAATCGTGCAGGCGGTGCGGATCCACGAGGCCGAGTTTTCCCTCCGTGAGAGCGAGGAACGATACCGCTCCGTCGTCGAGAACGCAAGCGAGGGGATCGTGGTCGTGCAGGACGGACTCCTCCGGTATGCCAACCCTCGGGCCCTGGCAATGGTCCAGGCAACCCCGGAGGAGGTGGAAGGAAAGCACTTTTCGCTTTTCGTTCATCCCGATGATAGGCCCCTCGTGACAGAACGGTACCACCAGCGCCAGGGAGGAGGAGCGATTCCCCAGACCTATGACTTCAGAATAGTCGGGAAGGAGGGACTTGTCACCTGGGTCCAGGTATCTGCAGTCCTGGTCCCCTGGAACCGCCGGCCTGCAACCCTCGCCCTCCTGGTGGATATCACCGAGCGGAAGGGGAGGGAAAATGGTGTCCGCCAGCGAAACGTCGCCCTCGAACAGACGGTGGAAGAACAGGCTGCCCGGCTGGAAGCATCAGAAAAGGAGAAGAAAAACCTGCTCGACAGGATTGCCGGGAGGGATGCCGGCTGAGGGGAACAGCCATCTCTTCACCGGCACGGGGGGCCTCATTACCCTACCCGTTTATGCATCTCTCCCCCGCAGTGCCATTTTCTCTTCTCTCATGAGAGATGAGTTTTTATCCTGTTACTCATATCCTTCTTCATCCAGTTTCCTGCGTCGTTAAAAGAATCGAGATCCGGAGCAATGACAAATCAATACCGCATCCTATACGTGGACGATGAACCGGCATTGCTCGAGGTCGTCCGGCTCTACCTTGAGAAGAAGAAGTGGTTCATTGTGGAGACGGCCACGTCAACAGGCGAGGCACTGAAAAAGATGCAGGGCGGCCCACCGTACGATGCTGTCATCTCCGATTACCAGATGCCCGTCATGGACGGAATCGAGTTCCTCAAAGTCCTCCGGAAGCGCGGGGATGATACACCGTTCATCATATTCACCGGGAAAGGCAGGGAAGACATTGTCATCCAGGCCTTAAATGAGGGTGCCGATTTTTACCTCCAGAAAGGAGGAGACCCCGCGTCCCAGTTTGCCGAGCTTGCTCACGTCGTCCAGAAGGTCGTCCGGCAGAAAAGAGTCGAGTCCAGTATCTGCGACATGGAACGACGGGAGGCAGACATCCTCAATTTCCTGCCTGATGCAACGTTTGCCATCGACCTCCGCGGCACCGTGATCGCGTGGAACCGTGCAATGGAGAAGATGACAGGCATTCCCGCATCTGTCATCCTCGGTAAGGGGGACTACGAGTATTCCCTCCCGTTTTACCACGAACGGCGCCCTATCCTCATCGACCTCGTCCTCAAAGCCGATCCCGATACCGAGGCAAAGTACCCGTACATCAGGAGGGAGGGAGAGACACTCATCTCGGAGATCTTTATTCCCCACCTTAACGCCGGCCAGGGAGCGTACCTCTGGTTCCTGGCATCCCCCCTCTACAATTCAAAGGGAGAGGTTGCCGGTGCCATCGAGTCCATCCGGGACGTGAGCGAGTGGAAGGACGTGGAAGAGGAGTTGGAGGAGAGGGGGAGGTTCCTCTCCACGCTGATTGCAAACCTCCCGGGCTTTGCCTACCGGTGCAGGAACGACAGGAACTGGACGATGGAATACATCAGCGACGGATGCCAGGAGATCACGGGGTACGCCCCCTCGGATTTCATCGGGAATGCGACACTAGCCTTCAATGATATCATCCGGCCCGACTACCGGGACCTCCTCTGGGGCATCTGGCAGGAAGTCCTGAAGGAGAAACGGACCTTTGAACATGAGTACCCGATCATCACCCGGAGCGGGGAGACACGGTGGGTGTGGGAACGGGGGAGGGGGATCTTTTCGGAGGAGGGAACCCTTCTCTATCTGGAAGGGTTCATCACAGATATCACGGCCCGGAAGAACGCCGAAGAAGAGCTCCGCAGGAGCCAGGAGCAGCTTGCCCTCGCGATCGAGGGGTCAGGGGCCGGTCTCTGGGACTGGAAGGTACAGACCGGTGAATTGACAATCAACGAGAAGTGGGCCGGGATCGTGGGGTATACACTGGATGAACTTGCACCGGTGAGCATCAAGACATGGACCCGCCTTGCACACCCCGATGACCTGGAAGTCTCCAAATCCCTGCTCCAGAAACATTTCGCCCGCGAGATCCCGACCTACGAGTGCGAAGTGCGGATGCGGCACAGGGACGGGCACTGGGTCTGGGTCCTTGACAGGGGGAAGGTGACAGAGTGGGACGGGGAGGGAAGACCGGTGCGCATGACAGGGACTCACCTCGATATTACCGGGAGAAAACAGGTCGAGGAGGAGCTCCGGGAAAGCAGGGAAATTCTCCATAGTTTCATCGAGAACCTCCCGGTCGGACTTTACCGGAACACTCCCGGTCCCCGGGGCGAGTACATCATGGCAAACCCCTATATTGCCCGGATGTATGGATACGAGACCCTCGACGAGTTTCTTACCCATCCTGCAGCAGACCTGTACGAAGACCCCACCGAGCGCCTTGTGTTCTCTGACGAGCTGGTCCGGACCGGTTCAGTGTTTGGAAGGGAGTTACGCCTCAGGAAAAAGAACGGGGAGCTGTTCTGGGGACGTGTCTCTGCGGTTGCTGTACGCGATGATAAGGGGAACGTCAAGTACTTTGACGGTATCATCGAGGATATCACCGAGCAGAAGAAGGCCGAGATCGCGTACCGGGAGAGCGAGAAGAAATACCGCGACCTCCTCGAAAAGCTCCCCGAACAGGTCATCGTGCACCGGGATGGCCTCATCCTGTATGCAAACCCCGCAACCTTCAAGACACTCGGCTATATGCCCGACGACGTGATCAACCGCCATGTCCTCGACTTCATCCCCCCGGAGTACCACCCGCAGGTCGTATTGACCCTTCGGCGGAGGGCTTCCGGGCAGGAGACGGAATATTACGATATCGAGATCTTCGCGAAAGACGGGACGCGGAGGACCATGAGAGTCAGCGGCAACCCCATCACCTTTGGGGGTGAGCCGGCAACCCTCATCGTCCTCTTTGACATCACGGAGAGGAAACGTGCAGAGGAGGCACTCCAGCTGGCACACCGGAAGATCGCCCTCCTCAATACAATCACGCGGCATGATCTCAACAACCAGCTCCTCGTCTTATCCGGTCTCCTGGACTTCCTGGAGGACGCAGATCAACCCGCGGACAGGAAGGCATACCTCGAAAAGGCCCGGATGGCAGTCGGCCGAATCCTCTCGACCATCAGGTTTACGCGGGACTATGAGCAGATCGGGGGAAGCGAACCCCAGTGGCAGGACTGCCACGAGCTTGTCGGGGGTGCCGGGAAGGATTTCGTCTCCCCGACCCTCACCATCATCAATGAAATTCCTGCGGGGCTCCTGATCTTTTCGGACCGGATGATGAGCAGCGTCTTTGCAAACCTCATCGATAATGCCGCCCGCCATGGCGAGAAAGCAACAATTGTCCGTTTCACGGCGGAAGTTGGGGAAGGAGGCTCTCTTTCAATCGTGTGTGAAGATAACGGGACAGGTATCCCGCCGGAGGAGAAGGAGAAGATCTTCGAGAGGGGATACGGGAAGAATACCGGTTTTGGGCTCTTCCTGGCACGCGAGATCCTGGGCATAACCGGATTGACCATCCGGGAGACAGGAGAGCCGGGCAAGGGAGCACGTTTCGTCATCACCGTGCCACAGGGGTCCTGGCGGCAGCCCGACCTCTCCCCCGGGAAGGGAGGGGAATAGGACTTTTCCGCCGGCGGCTCCCACCACATCCCCGGGCATGGTGGGGCCAGGCCAGGAAATACGGTCTTTTCCCGGGCGACTCATCCGAAGGTGACCGTCCCTTCCCTTTTCCTAACGGAAGGCACTTTCAAGGGCGAACGCGAGGTACGACAGACCGAACAGGACGAGGAATGCCCCGCACCCCCGGAGGACCCATGCGTACACCCGGTCATCAAAGAGCCGCTTTCCCCGGTGGATGCTTGCCGAGACGATTGTGTACCACCCGAAGTCTGCCGACCAGTGCCCGGCGAGGAACGCGACCGCAAAGAGAAACGCCTGCTGGGCAGCCGCGAGCACGAGGGCGCTCCCGACCGAGAACCACCAGAGCCAGAAGTAGGGGTTCGAGACGCTCGTGACCGCCCCGGCAAGGTAGGGGTTTGCGACCACGCTGCCGGGCGACCCCTCGCCAGGCACCCCGGAACCGGCACCCCGGATCGTCAGTATCCCGAAAGCAACGAGTGCAATCCCCCCGATAGCCCCGATCAGGCCCGAGAAATCAGATACCGCCGTGACGGAGCTCACCCCCAGGATGATTGCAGAGAAGACGAGAGCCTCGACGAGGGCATGCCCGGCCGAGACCCGGGCGCCCGTCTTCCAGCCGCCGGTCACGGACGTATTGATAGTCGCAACGAGGGTCGGACCGGGAACGAGCGCCCCCGTCAACCCGATGACGAGCCCAAGGAGGTAGGTCTTGAGCACCATCGCACGAATACTCCGATTGCATACCCCCATTGGTCATTTGACCTCTCCAACTTTTCCTCCGTCGGCATGTGTGACACCCGTCAAAGAGACCCGGCGGGGAGAGGAAATCAGAATTTCTCGGGGAAACGGATGCGGAACGTGGCGCCGGGCGCATTCCCGACGTCCATGGTCCCCCCCATCTGGCGGACCAGGATGGTGATGATCTGCAACCCGAGGGTCGGGGCATTCGCGATGTCGAGGTCGGGGGGAAGCCCGGTACCATCATCACTGACGAAGAGCGTAAAGAAGTGGTCATCACCCAGGGTGAGTTTTACAGTAATTTTTCCCTCGTCCCTCCCGGGAAATGCATACTTGAGGGAATTGGTGAGGAGTTCATTGAGGATCAGCCCACAGGGTATGGCAATATCAAGGTTGATCTTCATGTCCTCGATGTCCAATTCGAAGGAGACGTCTTTCTGGAGGATATAGGAATTTTTCAGGTCTGAAACAAGGCTCTCAATATACTCCCTGGCATTGATGAATCCCACGTACCGGGACTGGTAGAGTTTCTCATGGACGAGTGCCATCGTCCTCACCCTCCCCTGGCACTCTTCGAGCATTGCAACAGAGTCAGGATCATTGATATACTGGGCCTGGAGCTGCAAAAACCCGGAAATTACCTGCATGTTGTTCTTGACGCGGTGGTGAACTTCCTTGATGATGACCTCCTTTTCCCGCAACGATGCTTCGATTCGCTCTTCGTAATGGCGGCGGTCCGTGATATCAAGGTGGATGCCGACCCAGGAGATTGTCTTTCCCCCGCTGTCCTTGAGGGGGGCTCCCCGGGAGAGGACGAAGTGTTCCCGGCCGTTCCGGTCCAGGATTCGGTATTCATAATCCCAGAAGTATCCCCCCTCTACGCAATGGCGCCAGTCGGACATTGCCTGTTCCCGGACGTCGGCAGGCAACCGGGTCATCCAGTTCTCCGTCTGGCATTCCTCGAGGGTCATCCCGACCAGGTCCAGGAAGGAGGGGGATGCATAGGTTATTATCCCCTTGTCATCCGTTATCCAGACCCCGAACGGGATCAACTCTCCAATCATGCGGTACCTCTTCTCGCTCTCGCGGAGCGCATCCTCTGCCCTTTTCCTGGCTGTTATATCGCGCAAGATGCTGATAACAGACGGGGACCGGTAGTACTCGATAGCTTTGCTGCTCATCTCGATCGGTATGGGGGTGCCATCCTTCCGCAGAAGGGTAGTCTCGCACACCAGCGTTCCCCTGTACCGGAGGTCATCGATCCAGGAGGTGTCGTTTCCTGACCAGAGATTGAATCCGAGGTCCCGGAGGGAACGGTTTTTGAGTTCATCTTCGGTGTACCCCGTTTTTTCGCAGGCAATCGTATTCGCTTCGAAAATCCGGCCATCGAAATCGTGGATAATGATCGCATCACCGGCATTGTCAAAGAGTGTCCTGTAGTGGATCTCCTGGAAGATGAGCTCATCCTTGACTTTCTTTTTCTCTGTAATGTCAATGGCAGAGAAGATGATCTGACCGTCCCGCGTGAGCGAGGCGGAAAGAAGTACCCAGGCGCCCGTCCCGTCTTTTTTCTGGAGCATCACTTCCCTGTCCCTGGCTTTCCCTTGCACCTCCAGTTCTTGTTGGAGCGAAAGGAAAGATTTCTCATCGGAAAAAACCTTTTTTCCATCGAGCCCAACCATCTCTTTCTCGGAATATCCAAGCAGTGTTGCGATCGGGGCATTGGCAACCACGACCAATCCGGTCTTGTGGTCAACGATAAAGAGGCCCGCCTGGGAATTGAGGAAGATGGTGCGGAACTTTCTTTCCTTTGCAATTTCGTTTGAAAAGGCCGATATCACGACACCAAGGGTGACAAAGACGTAGAACCAGGCACTGCTTGCGGTATAGACCCTGATGTCGAACGGTCCGTAGTAATAGACGACGGCAAGGTAGAGCCAACCGATCAGGATAGTAAAATAGACCGCAAAGCGGGGCCAGGTGTAGGCGATGAGGATGACAGGGATGATGAAAAAGTACTGGAATATCTCGAATATCCCGTTTTTCAGGGAGAATATGGAGGTCAGGACCACGATAAAGGAGACAAGGGCCGTCACAAGGATGACTGCGAGATCCGTCCGGGAGATCTCGGTCTCAAAGAAGCTGATCTAGCCCCCTCCTTTTTTCCTCAATAAAAATCGCCTGATACACATTTCAATCTATGATTCCGAAGAAATTCATGGACCTAGTGTAAAAGTACATTTCGAAAAATCTCTAAATCGAAAAATAAGCAAGAATAAATCGTAAAATTGATTGTACTCGAAGGGGAATACATATTTGGTGAATACATGAATTCCCCTTTGATAGTAGATCGCAAGGACCCAAAATGGTTTCTGCTCGAACAAGTATTGTCACTGATTTCCAGCCGTGAAGCAAGGCAGGTATTTTCAAAGAACAAGCTTGAGCCAATCAATGAAGCTGTAGAGACAGTGAAAATCGTTCTTGTCGCAATGTTCTTCTCCGTCGATTATGCCTTTGTTATCCATGAATTGACGATTCGGAGAAAACTCCGAAAATTCATGGATATTCGGTCAGTCCCTACCGTGGATTCAGTCTACAAAACGTTGAGCGAATTCAATGAGAACTAGTTCATCTCCCTCGTGAATGGAATTCTCAATACATGTTGCAAATGGAGGAGACGGCGCGGAAAAAACACGTTTATCGTGGATGCAACGGCAATTACGCTTGACCTGAACTGGTTCAAGAGAAAATATACAAAGAAGAAATTGGAAAACCGGGAATATTCGTGGGGATATTGTCCCACTCATGGGCATTACATCGGATATAAACTGACACTGGCCCTGGATGCTCATTCTCTGAAACCGGTTTGTTTCCTGCTCCATCCAGGATCTCCCCACGATTCTGCCATTTTTCGAGAGATCGTGAATGAATTGAAAAGGCGCAGAATTGCTCAGATTGGCGATACAATCGTTTTTGATAAAGGCTATTACGCATACGACAATTACGTTGAGGGAATTTTTGAGTTTAGTATCGTCCCGATGATTTTTACCAAGAAAAATTTCTCAGTGCCCAAGTTGCTCAAGAAACTCAATTATCCTCTTTGGATTTTCGGGAGATCCGATACGAAATTGCTCCTCGAGAGATTCGCTTCCCTGGCCCGCCGGTTGTTGAAGTTCCTCCGTGATGAGGTCCAATTTATCGAGAAGAGATCCCTCATCGAGGATGTGTTTAAAATGGCGAAAAATGCATTCGGTTTGAAGAGAATTCACAAGTATACAACGAGATCTGTGAAAAAGACCGTTTGTCTGAATGTACTTTTACTCGGACTCGTCATTTCTCTGGGATTTGGTGAAAAGATTCAATTACAGAGGTTATCTGAGTGGTGATCCGGGGAAGGGGCTAAAGGCGTCGTGAAAGCATCCGGGACATCCCGGTCATCATTCTTTCGGCCTGGGACCTCTCCCCGGCAGAAAGGGAAAAATACAGGGATGATATCATCGGCATCATCCGAAAACCAGTCCTGCCCAGGGCCCTCGTCGAGGTCGTGACAGGATTTCTCAATCCCGGTCCCGGCATTCACCCCCATGCAGGATAAAAGGAGGCAAGCGGTCCTGCCGGCCGGGTCCACGTCCCCCGACCTTATTTTCCCCTCAAAAACTCCCGGTATGCCTCCGGGATATCTCTCCTCTCCTCGGCGATCGCCCTCTCCACCTCTCCAAGGTTCCCGGCTATCTGGCGGATCCGCGCCGCTTCGAGGAGGAGGCCGGCCCTCATCTCCTCGTCGTTTCCCTGACCTTTCAGAGTCTTCTCCGCGAGGTCGGCAAGGTTCTGCTGCACGATGAGCAGGGGTTCGCGTATCCGCATCACGATCTCGCTGACATATCCGATCAGGGCACACCTGCGTTCCTCGGCAACCTTCCGGTCGCGGATGTCGATGAAGCTCTCGATGAGGAGGTCCCGCCCTCCGACGCGGGCACGGGTCGCTGTCTTGAGGATCGGGATGTGCGTCCCGTCGCCGGCGATGATGACCCTCTCGCTGTTGTCAATCTCCTGGTGGAGGTCGGTGATCGGACACCTGCCGCGCTCGGCAGGGCAGATAAACGTATGGCACTCGTGCCCGACGATATCCCCCTTCTGCCGTCCGATGAGGGAGACTGCTATCGGGTTGATGTCAAGGATCGTGTGCGTCTCCGGGTCGATGATCACGATGCCGGTCTGTATCCTGTCGAAGATGGCCTGCAGTTCTTCCCTGTCCATGCCCTCTGCCCCTTAGAAAGGGATGGGAGACTGGGAAGAGATAGTGTTTGCGATCGGCAGGCAGGCGGGGATAATCCCGTATGCCCGGTCCAAGCCGGTAAAAAAAAAATTCCCTGGTCATTTCACGGTTCAGGACCAGGAGGGCAGTTTCACTCGGAAAAACGCATCCGCGGTTTTCATTTTGCACCCCTGGATCCCGGAGAGAAGCATGTGGTTTTACTATTGCGGGGGAACACGGCGACTTTCCCGCCTCCCCGGTCAGTCGTTCCGCGGGCCCCTCTCTCCCCGCTTCAGGCGGCCTGCGGCAAACTTTGCCAGGGGATAGATGCCATCGCTCGATGGGTGGACTTCGGTGAAGCGGGAGAAGTCATGGACAGAGACCCCCCTCTTCATGAGAAACGCACAGTAAGCGGCAATGGTCCCCCCGGCGGGCCCGGCAACAGAGATGCCCCCTATCCGCCCGTCTCCCCGGGAGACGATCAATTCTGCCATGCCCGTCCTGCCCCGCGGCACCTCCCAGAACGTCCCCGGCCCGGCCGGGCCCGGCGAGGAGAAGGCGACTTCGTCGTCGGCCGGCTCGCCGTCAACGAAGGCGTACTCGTGGGCGAGGGCAACGGACTGGGGAATCGCCGAGTAGTCCATGAGGACGTCCTCGCCGAGGATCGAAGACGCGGCAACGATGCCCTCCTGGCGGGCGACCGGTGTCAGGCAGGGAGACCCGGTCACGTCCCCGCAGGCATACACGCCCGGGACACTGGTTGCCATCCGCCTGTCCACGACGATCCTCCCGTCCTTCCCCTTCTTCACGCCGGAAACCATCCGGGAGTTCGGGACAAGGCCGGCGGCGAGGAAGACCGCGTCGCAGGGGACCTCCCTCTCCCCGTCCTCACCCCGGAGGACGGCACTTCTGACGGCGGGGTCGCCGTCGATGCGGGTCACCGTGCAGTTCTCGTGGATCGCGACACCCTCGAGGTCTTTTTTTGCAGTCTCCCGCAGGGCCCGCGGGACCTCGCGGAGGAACGTGCTCCGGACCGCGACATCGACCTTTGCCCCCCACTCGTGGAAGATGAAGGCAAACTCCGCGGCCATGATCCCCCCGCCGATGATGAGGAGGTGGTCCGGGACGGCAGGCATCGAGGGGAGGGAATGGGCATGGAAGACACCCGGTTTCTCAACACCCGGGATTGGAGGGATGCGGGGGAGGGAACCCGTCGCGATGACGAGGGCGGACGTCTGAAGGGGTTTTCCATCGACGGAGAGGGAACTTCCCTCGACGCTCCCCTCTCCCCGGAGGACTGAGACCCCGCACCCCCTCGTCTCGGCATCGAGGATGGCGGTGATCTTCTCCTGGACCGATACCATCTGTGAAATCGTCCGGGGAAAGGAGAACGAGGGGACCCGGTCGAGGATACCAAGGGCGTGGAGGTTCCGGGTGGTGTGCAGGGCGCGGGCAACATCGTTGAGAGCACAGACAACCATGCAGCCATAGTGGAGGCACTGGCCGCCGAGCCCGCCCTTCTCGACCAGGGTGACATCCTTTCCCGCGAGGCCGAGTTTCATCGCCGCGGTCCGGCCCGCGGGCCCGCCGCCAAGGACGCCGATCATGCGTGCCGGCTCTAGAAGATCTCCACGCCCTCGTCCATCGGGGAGGAGAGGACCTCACCGGAGAAGGCGTTGACTTCGACGATCTTCTTGCCGCGGACCTGCCAGATGGGGACGTAGACCTGCCGGACGGTGACTTCGATGTTCCGCCTGTCAGGTTTCAGCACCTTCTCCTCGTAGGAGATGGCATCGCCGCTCACCTGCTTGATCCGTATCCTCTGGGTCAGGCTCTCGGCAACCTCTGACACGATCTTTTCCCGGGCCTCCTCCTGCGTGATGCGGGGGGAGACGACTTCGGCACCGGCCGGGACCGCGTCCTCGACGAGGGACTTTGCGTCCACCTCGAACTTCAGCCCGTTGATGGCATTAAGGCCGCCGTCCCCCTCGGCGTCGAAGGGAACGCGGTGCTCCTTGTAGACCTGCTCGCCGGAACTCCTGTACGAATAGAACCAGAACGGCATGAATTTCAGGGCGACAGTCCCCTGCATCTTTGCAATCTGGACTGCGGCATCCTTCTTTACCCGGATGGGCAGGTGGGGGATGGTAACGCCGGGAACATCGGCCCCGCCGGCAGGGCCCCCTTTCCTCTCCCCCGGCAGGGACACGGATTCTCCCTGTGCCCCGGTCAGTGTGCCGGACCCAAGGTCAAGGGCAAGGGGACGCGAGAGTATCCTTGCGAGGGCCGCTTCGCCGGAGAGACGGATGAACTCGTCCCTCCCCCAGAGAATGCACCCCTCCGGCTCCGTGCCGGGGTCAAGGGAGAAGAGGAGTTTCCTGTACGTGATCTCCTTTCCCTCGCTCATCAGCCGGAAGTTCCCTGCCGCGTAATCTCTGATCTCTGCAGGGTCATCGCTGCACAGGACCATGAGATACTCGTCTTCCCGGGCGGCAAGGTCATAGGGGTATTCGAGTGTACTGACCTGGAAACCGGCCGTCTCCAGGATGTCCTTTATGGCATTCCTCGCCTTTTCCCGAACTTTTTCGTCCATTAACCATACATTTCCTCTATCTTATAGAACAATTTTTCTATTTTGGGGACGAGATTCTAGCCAATGCATCTCCCCCTCAAGTTCGTGCATACCCGGATCGAGGAGTATGCCATGCAGGTGACGTATGACCCCCGGGAGGGTCAGGGACTGGTCGTGTACAACCTCGCCCTTGTTCCGGACAAGGACCTCGAAGCCTCCATCGGGATCATGAAGGACACGTTCCGTGCCGGGCTCTGCGTGAGCGGGCTCGTCCGGTTCTTCCACGGGGGAGAGACTGCCGGGGACTTCCGGGTACCTCCAGGGCAGACGGGTATCGTGACCATCTGCAGCTCCACCCTGGACGGGCTCCTCCTCCACAGGGGTATCCCGTCAAACCCCATCGGGGGAGGCGTGGTGGAGATCGAGGAGCGGATCCCCCGGCGGTTCACGCACCTCATCCTCTACGAGTACACGACCATTGACCCCCTCCAGGCCCTCCTCTCGCAGGAGATTACATCTGTCTCGGAGATGATGCGGAGGGGGAGCGGGGATATCCTTGCAAACATCCGGCAGTGCCACATGGAAGCAGAGGGGCTCCTGGGAGAGGTGATCGATGACCTCGCGGGCAGCAGTTTCTCCCCCATCCTGGACGTCGGCCTGCCCAACACGCCGGCACTCGGTGTGACCGTCGACCCGCAGTACATGGGCATCGTTGCGCTCGGGGGAACAAACCCCATGGCCGCCATCAAGGAGAACGGGATCCCGGTCACGATCCATGCTATCAAGGGCTTAATGGACGTCCGCGAGATGGAAGAGGTCCTGGACTACTAAAGGGGGTCTCTCTCCGGCAAAGACACGAGTTCGAGGTAGGTCGAGAAGAACTTCACGAATCCCCTGGACTCGGACAGGAGGGCTGTTGCTTCCTCGCCTGCCACCATCACCACGATCGCCCTCTCGTGGTCGACCAGGAACACACCGCCGGCAATGGCAAATCCCCTCTCGTCCTTTCCCGCCGGGGGGGCGGGGATGGTCCGGACCATCACACCGGTGCCTGCAAACATTTCAGGGCAGTTTGTCGTGACCCTCACGGGGATGGTACCCGCCATCTCGCGCACGAGGGGGGGCAACTCGTCAGGGAACAGGCTGCCGTAGAGGAGGATATCGATCGAGGCAGTGGCATGGCGCAGGAGATCGACGAGCCGGGGCCGGATGTTCTCGATCCCGTAGATACTCCAGATGAAGTCCTGGTCCGCCGGTCCGCGGGCCGAGCGTTCCCGCCACACGCGGGAGAGGATCTTCTTTGCCCGTTCCGCATCCGCGGAGACCACGTCCAGGAGGCGGTCGATCCCCTCATCCGGTGGGACAGCCTCGAAGCGGCGGGGTGTCGCAAGGGAGACGGAGACGAGGTTCTTGTGGGTCAGCCTCTCGAGGACGGGGTATACCGATGCGCGGGGTACCCCCGTGATCTCGTGGATCCGTGTCGCGGTCGAACCCGGTTCCCGCAGAAGCCCGATGTACACGAGGGCTTCGTACTTCGTGAGGCCCAGGGACTTGAGCAGTTCAGAGAGAGCAAGGTTCGAGGTCGAAGGCTCGGCCATTCCATAGCATTATATAGGGTTGCCTCTTAAATGTTGTTATAGCAATAACAACAAGTGATATCCCATGCATTTACGGCAAATTGTGTTTCTGGCCGTTATAATCTGTTTATTATGTACCCCCTGCCTCGCGGGCGTCAAGTACCTCACCGGTGAGCCCGACCTCTCGGCATCGATCCAGGGAAAGAACGAGTTTGCACCCGGCGAGGACGTCACCCTCAAAGTCAGCATCGAGAACCGGGGACTCATCGAGATGAAGTTTGTCCAGTCGACCATCATCGAGCGTGATGACCTCCCCAACACGGCGAAGCTCGTCAGGGCAACACTCGGGGCGGGAGACTCGCCGCTCGTCATCAAGGCCGACCCCCAGGCAGTGGGGGATATCCCGGGCGGGAAGTCAGCGGTCGTTGCGTTCACCGTCAAGGTTCCCACCGATGCAGCAGCAGGCAACTACACGCTCCCGCTCACGGTCCATTACAAGTACCTCAAGTATGCCGAACAGTATGGCCAGGACGCCATCTCCTACACCTACCGGGACGTGGAGGAGACCCTCCCCCTCCCCGTCAGGATCACGCCAAGGGCGATGCTCGAGGTGGTTTCCGTCCGGGGTGATCACCTCAACGCCGGGTCGGAAGGGTACCTGGTCCTCTCTGTCAGGAACGCCGGGTACGAGGACGCGAGGGATGCCGTCCTTACCCTTACCCGGAATGGCAACAGCCCAGTTGTCCCAACAGACAGCAACCTCTTCATCGGTGAATTTTCCAAGGACAGCACCCGCGACGCCAGGTTCCGCGTCGCTGTCTCCCGTCAGGCGAGCGAGGGGTCCTACCCCATTGACCTCTCCTGCCGGTATACCGACAGTGACGGGGACACGGTGACGTCGAGCACGGTGACCATCGGTGTGCCGGTCGGGGGCAAGATATCGTTTGCCGTCGTCTCCCCGCCATCCAAGGCAAGGGCGGGAGGAAAGACCATAATCGAGGTCGATTACCAGAACACGGGGTCAGCAGTCGCCCGCGATGCCCAGGCACGGATCAGTGCCGTGGACCCGTTCTCGAGCAACGACGACGCAGCGTACCTCGGGGACATCCCACCGGGGGGAACAGCCCACGCCCGGTACGAGGTCAATGTTGCATCAGGGGCAGTTGCCAAGGAATATGGGCTCGACTCGGAGATACGGTATAAGGACGCGCTCGACAACAGCGTGATCTCTGACACGATGAAGGTCCGGGTCAAGGTGATACCGGCCGAGATATCCCCGTTAATCATCCTCGCAGTCGTCTTCCTCATCTCCATCGGCATCGGTGCAGGGTATTATTACCGCAAAAAAAGAAAGACTGGCTGATGAGAGACTGGCGGGATTTTACCCAGAAACCCGAGGTCCGGGAGATCGGGGACCTCCGGGCAGTCCTCCGGGACCCGGGGTGCAACCGGCACGGACCCGCTTACCTCATGTTCCGGGACATTGCCCGGACGCCGGAAGACAGGGCATGGCTGTCTTCCCATGGCCTGCGCTTTGACGTCACGTGCATTCCCCCGGCAGACTTCTGCGGGGAGTATGCCAAGACAAAGGGTCACTACCACCCGCACAACCCTTCCGGCACGGGATACCCCGAGGTTTACCAGGTGATCGCCGGAGTGGCAGATTTCCTCCTCCAGAGCGAGGACTTAAAGCACGTCGTCCTCGTCCGTTCCGGGGAGGGCGAGACCGTCCTTGTACCCCCGGGATACGGGCACGTCACGATCAACTGGGGAGAGGACGAGCTCGTCATGGCAAACATCGTTGCCTCGGTCTTTGCGAGTGATTACCGGTTCTACGAGGAACACCGCGGGGCCGCGTACTACGAACTGGTCACGGGGGAACTCGAAAAGAACCCGCGGTACCCCCCCCTGCCCCCTATCGAGAGGACCAGTGCCCGGTCCCGGAAACCGGGGCCATGGTTCTTTGGCCCCCTCTACGAGAGGGTCACTGCAAGGGACGAGAGGCTCTTCTCCCTCGTGCACCCGGAGAGGTTCCCGGAACTTTTCTCTCTGTCATAGGAGGCTTGGGGCCGGCAGGCGCTTGTGCTCGCTTGCCCGCACCAGGGCAAGGACCTTCTCCTCGACGGGGTTTTGGCTCTCCCACCTGTTCTCTTCCAGCGCTTTGAGTGCCGCATCGATCTCGGGGTACGAGAGCCCTATCTCGCCCTCGTCCGTCTGGCCCCTCCACAGCCCTGCCGTCGGGGCCTTGGAGAGGACCCTTTGGGGGATGTTTTCCATTGTCCCAGCCATTGCATAGACCTCTGTCTTGTAGAGGTGGAGGAGGGGCTGGACGTCGGCGGCGTTGTCACCCCACTTGGTGCAGTACCCGATCAGGTATTCCGTCCTGTTGGAGGTGCCGCAGACAAGCCGCCTCTCCCGGTTGGCGTGGTAGTAGAGGACCGCCATGCGGCAGCGGGCCATCAGGTTCCCGGTGAGGAAGGGGTCGTCCCGAAAGCCGGGCATGGCCCGGTAGGCAGAGAGGACCGGCTCGATGCTGATGGTGCGGCATTCCATGCCGAGGCGCCTGCAGACCTCGCGGGCGTCCTCGATATCGTCCGGGGCCGTCACGCTGCTCGGGAGGACGAGGCCGAGGACGCGTTCCGGGCCGACCGCCCTGCAGCACATGGTTGCGGCGACCGCGGAATCTATCCCCCCCGAGATGCCGACCACAAAGCCCGTGCACCCGCTCTTCCAGTACACGTACCGGAGGAGGTGTTCGATCCGGCCGAGGGCACACCCCGTCTCTTCGTCCATGGCACTCACAGGAGATCTCTCTGGGTTACCCTGATGAACTTTCGCAGCCCGCGGGGGAGGCCCATCACGAGGAGCACGTCACCGGCACGAAGGAAGGTCTCCCCGTCGGGGAAGATGACGGACTCGTCCATCCGCTGGATCCCGAGGACACGGACGGCACATTTCTTCTCGAGCGAGGAGACAGTTTCGGGGGTCCGGGCGGTATACCGCCTCCGCACGATGACCTGCCCGTTCGGGAGCGAGAGGATGATGTACACGGTATCGGCAAGGAGCACGCCGGCAACGATCTGGCCGCCGATGCTCGGGAGGAGGGCAACGTAATCGGCACCTGCCCGGGCCAGCTTATCGACGGACGCAGGATCGTTTGCCCGTGCGAGGATGCGGATGCGGGGGTTCTGGTTCCTTGCCATGAGGGTGGTGAGGATGTTGCGGGCATCGTCGTTAAGGGCAACGATGCAGAAGTCTGCGTCCCGGATCCGGGCCTCCTGGAGCGTCTCCTCGTCCTCGGCCTTACCGACAACGATGTTGACGGGGTAGGGTCTCTGGTCAATGACCATGCACTCCATCCCGAGTGCCGTCAGTTCCCTGTATGCCGACCTCCCCACGTCTCCAAACCCGGTGATGACGCCGAGGACCTCTGTCTTGCCCGCGGGGAGGAAGAGCTCGGCGACCATCTTCTCGATGCTGCTCATCCGCGTCAGGAGGAAGAGCATGGTCGAGGTATCCAGTACCTCGCCGGGGCCGGGAAAAAAGGAGAAGTGCCCCCGGCGCGAGATGAGGAGGCACTCTGCGCCAAATCGCGAAGGGAGTTCCAGTTCACCCAGCCGGAGCCCGGCAGCCCGGGACCCCTCGAGGACCGGGATGTTGATGATGCGGAGTGGGTCCCGGGGCCGGGGTGACCCCTGCACGCCGTTTTCAACGACAACGGTCTCCTCGACCAGGGTATCGACGTGCGAGGTGAGTGCCACGTGCCGGGCGAGGATCTGGCCGGTCGCGTGCTTGGGTGAGAGCACGGTATCTGCACCCGCGTACCGCAGGTAGCGCTCAAACGAGAGCTTGTCAACGACTGCGACTATCCGTGCCTCCGTCAACGCCCTGATTCCAAGGATGATGCTTGCCGTGGTCTGTTCCTCCTCGCAGACCACGACGTCCCGGGCCTTTTTGACCCAGGCCCCCTCCCACGTCGCATTGTCCTGGTAACTGCCCCAGATCACGTACACGCGCTTTCGAAAGAGGTCTGACAGGAAAAAAGCCGTCTCCTTTTTGTCCACCACGATGACGAGGGGGAGTTCGGTGATGAGCAGGCTCTCGATGAGGGCCCGCGTGATGGGGCTGTACCCGATGATGACGATGTGACCAGAAATTTCGTGGGAGATCCGCTGCGGGGGCGAGGGCTGGAGGTGGGACCCGATGTACGGGACGAGCAGGAGGGGGATGACCATGAAGAGCTGGATGATCCCGGAGACCATCATCAGGATCGTGAGTGCGACAGTATACTGGTTCGTAAACGGGAGGAGGTCCCCGTACCCGACAGTGGTGATAGTCTCGAGAACAAAGAGGAGTGATGCCGGCCACGTGATGGTCTTTCCCTCGAGCAGCGGGTAGGCATGGTGGAAAATAAGGGTATAAAAAACGATCTGGCCTGCAAACACGAGGAAGTACAATGCGACCTTCAGCCGACGGGACCCGTGGAGAAGCCTCCATACTGTCCCTTTCCGGTCACGCGCCATCTCTCACCTCGTCGAGGATCTCGCAGCTCCGGCAGGTCGTCCCGCAGGGCTCGCCGCACCGGGTGCAGGTATGTACGGTCCCGGGTGACGCCGATCCCAGGGCTGCCAGTTCCTGCCCAAGGTTCACGAGTGCAAAACGTGTCGCGGGGTGTTTCCAGGCATAGGCGTTGAGCATCTGCCGGACCTCGGCCCGGAGGGCATTGTGCGAGTAGGGGCACCGTCCTGTATCGATGCGGCCGGTCTGGAGGTAGGTGTAGAGGGCGACCTCCCGTTCCGGGATGGAAAGGAAGGGCTTTATCCGGGGGACCATGCCGGGCACTGGCCGGGTGCCCCGGAGGAGGCGGGCGGAATCGCCCCGGAGAACGTTCATGAGGACGGTCTGCGCCTCGTCATCAAGGTTGAACCCCAGGGCAAGGCGGGTTGCCCCTGCGTCCCGGGCAGCCTCGTTGAGGAGGTTCCGGCGGAGCACACCGCAGTAGGAGCAGGAGAGGGCATCGCCCTTCTTTTCCACGATGCCGTCAACCGTTGTCCCGTACCGTTCCTGGAACGAGACGGTCACGTGCGGGACCCCGAGGTCCCCGGCAAAGGACCGGGCTCTCGCGGGGTCCCGGTACCCCCTGATGCCCTCGTCGATGGTGATCGAAAGGAGGGAGACGTCCCTCCTCTTCGAGAGGAGGGTGTGCAGGAAGATAAGGAGGGCGGACGAGTCTTTCCCGCCCGAGAAGGCCACGGCAATCCTGTCCCCCGGCAGGACCCACCGGTTCTCGCGTATCGTCCTCTTGGCCCGGGTCTCAAAGTCGGCGATGAAATGGTCGCGACAGAGGTGCAGACCCGAATACCTTTGGAAGAGAACAGCAGGACGGCGGCACTTGTCGCAGCGCATGGGGGATATCAGATCAACCTTTATCATGAGCATAGATAAATTGTGTAGCAGACATGGCCATTTCTGCCGAGACGATACGGCAGCTCCACCCCTACGAGAAACGTATTTTGCAGACCCTGGAGCACCTGATGAGGACTCATTCCTGGGTTCCGCTCGATCTCCTCAGGAGGTCCGTGGGATTTTCCGAGGCGGAGACGCGCTATCGGCTCGGAAGCCTCCTCGAGAAGGGGATGGTCCGGTACGATGTCGTTCCCTACGAGGGCTACTGTCTCACATTCCTCGGGTACGATACGCTTGCCCTCCTCTCCCTCTCCCGGAAGGGGACAATTACCGCACTGGGACCCCTGGTTGGCGAGGGAAAAGAGTCGGTTGTCTACGAGGCGCTCGCGATCGGCCGTGTCGCGCTCAAGTGCCACCACGTGGGGCAGAGGTCTTTCCAGTCGGTCCGGTCATCGCGGGACTACATCGGGGAAAAGTCGCACTGTCCCTGGATCTTTGCATCGCGGACCTCGGCAGAGCGGGAATTCGAGGCCCTTACGAGGCTCTCCCCCCGGGTCCGCGTCCCGTTCCCCATCGGCAGGAACAGGAACGTTGTCGTCATGGAGTATATCGATGGCAGGAACCTCCACCGGGTGACCGTGCCGGACCCTGGGGACGTCCTCGCCGACGTGCTCGACCAGGTCGCCAGGGCACTTGCGGCCGGCGTGATCCATGCTGACCTCTCGGAGTTCAACGTGATGCTTGATGCAGGGGGAGTCGTCCTGATCGACTGGCCCCAGTGGATCCCGCCGGACCACCCCAATGCCGACCAGATACTCGCCCATGACGTGGAGACGATCGTCCGGTACTTTACCCGCAAGTACGGAATCCGGGCGGACCCCCGGGAAGAGCTCGCATGGGTGAGGGGATGAAAATCTTTGGCATCGATGTGATCAGGGGGTCGGTTCGGTCCCGGTCGTGCCGTCCCCGGTACGCGCTCGTCGTCCTTTCCGGCGACGAGATCCTCGAGGAGACGGAGGTCACGGCGTTCCGTCTCTTCCGGCGGCTTGCAGCCGAGAGACCTGATATCCTTGCCGTTGACAGCCTGCAGGAGATCGCAGCAGATTCCCACGAGCTTTTCTCGTTCCTCCAGATGCTCCCCCCCCACGTCCGCCTCGTCCAGGTGACGGGTGGGGAGAAGAAGGAGACGCTGGGCAAGGTTGCCGGCCGGTTCAACATCAGCTTCAACCGGTTCGACCCCTTTGACGAGGCCCGGACGATCGCCCGGGTCGCGGCCCGGGGAGCCGGTGCCGAGGTCATCGCCTTTGAGGACACGAGCGAAATCGTCGTCAGCAGGCACCGGTCGCCCGGGAAGGGGGGGTGGAGCCAGAACCGGTACTGCCGCAAGATCCACGGGGCCGTGCTCCAGAAAGCCCGGGAGGTCGAGATGGCTCTTGTTGCTGCCGGTGTGAAGTACGAAAAGCGGGAGACCCGTGCATTCGGGGGGTGCAGCAGGGTCTCTTTCCTCGTCCAGGCACCGCGGGACCAGGTCCCTGTCGCGTCATTCCGGGGTGCCGACGTCCAGGTCAGGGTCTCGGGAAAGAGGCTCGAGAGGATACAGTTCCGTCCCCTGTCGGGAAAGCCCCCCTACCTCATCGTCGGCGTCGACCCCGGCACGACCACGGCAGTCGCCGCCCTCGACCTCGAGGGAAACCTCCTCCACCTCGCCAGCTCGCGCCAGATGTCCATGTCAGGGGTCATCGAGTCGCTCCTCCGGGTCGGAAAGCCCTTGATCATCGCATCCGACGTCCACGAGATGCCATTTTCCGTCGAGAAGATCCGCCGTGCCTTCAACGGGGTCGCCTACACTCCCCGCCAGGACATGAGCGTGGAGGCCAAGCAGGCACTCACGCAGGGCTTCGGGACCCGGAACGACCACGAGAGGGACGCCCTTGCCGCGGCGCTCGACGCATTCCGGACCTACAAAAACAAGTTCCAGAACCTGGTCCGGCGGGTCCCCCCGGGCTTTGACCTCGACGAGGTCAAGGCCGGTATCGTCCGGGGCCAGTCACTCGACCAGGTCATCGGGGAGATGCGGGAGAAAGCAGCACCGGTCGAAGAGGTTGCTCCCACCGTCGCGATCGACGAGATACGGGATGAACGGATCCGCATCCTCGACGGGACAGTCAAGAGGCTCCGGGCCCTCGTTGCCGAGCTCCAGGAGGAGATCCAGAAGAGGGACGCCCAGATCGCCCGTCTCCAGGGACGCTTAAAGAAGGTCCGTTCGCGCCAGGAGCAGAAGGCCCGGTCAGAGACCGAGGTCACGAAGAGGGACGTCATCATCGAGAACCTGAAAAAAAGGCTCCGCAGCGAGGAGAAGACGACGAAGCAACTCCGCAAGAGGATCCAGAGGATGAAAGAGTTCGACGAGGCCCTCCTCTCGGGGGAGACAGTCCCCCTCAAGATCCTCTCCTCCCTGACACGGGAGGGGATCAAGTCCCTTGCGGCCGAGATGGGGATCCGGGAAGGGGATATCGTGTACGTCCAGAGGATCGAGGGGTTCGGGAAGGTCGCTCTCCGGGAACTTGCCGAGGCGGGGATTGGCGGACTTCTCATCGGGGAAGACCAGGGAGGGGCGCCGTTCCAGGAGATCGAGACATTCCTCCGGGAGTTGGGCGTCCCCGTCCTCTCTGCGGCTGACGTCCGGGTCGTCGTGAAGGGCAAGCGGGGGGCCGCCGACCCGTCGCAGTTCCGTGCGGCACTCGCCGCCTGGAAGGTCTCTCAGGAACGGTACGAGAAGGAGAAGAAGGGGCAATTGGTCCAGCAGATCTTCGAGGAGTACCGGACCGAACGGGGAAGGGAGATGAAGAAGGTTGGATGAACGCGAGCTGAAACGGGTTGTTGCCGGCGTGGTGGGGAGGGAGGCGATCCTTGACGATTGCGCCGTCTATCCCCTCGGTGAGGAGTCAAACCTCCTTGCGACCACCGACATGCTCCACGAGAGCACGGATTTTCCGGCCGGGATCTCCAACCGCGAGATAGGGTGGATGAGTGCCGCGGTCACCCTCTCGGACATCGCGGCCATGGGGGGCGATCCCGCCCTGGTTCTGCTCGCCGTCGGGCTCGACAGGACGTCCCGGTTGCAGGATATCCTCATCGGTGCCCGGGAGTGCTGCGAGGCCTACGGAGCGAGGCTTGCGGGGGGCGACCTTGACGCCCACGGCGAGCTCACCCTGGTGAGCTCGGGGATAGGGTTTGCCGATCGTCCCGTGCGGAGGTCAGGCGCCCGGCCCGGTGACCTGGTGGGAATCGTCGGGGTGCCGGGACGGGCCCAGGCGGCCCTGGAGGGGTACGACATGTTCCGCGGATACCTCTGCACCCCAAAGCCCCGGGTCAGGGAAGGGCGTGCCCTTGCGGCTGCCGGCGTCACGTCGATGATGGACGTCAGCGACGGGCTCCTCCTCTCGCTCGATGACATGCGGTTGGCAAGCGGCCTTGGCTATGCGATCGAGTCAGAAAAGATCCCCCCCCTTTCCGGGGTTCCGGCCGGCATCGCGCGGAGGTTCGCCCTCGAGGGGGGAGGGGACTTTGGACTCCTGTTCACCTTCCCCCCCGGGGTCATTCTGCCACCACTGCCCGAGCTCTTTGTCATCGGGACGGTCACGAGGGAGCCGTCCCTCCTCGTTGACGGAAAAGAGGTGGTAATTTCCGGGTACCAGCACCACTGGGACTAAGTTCAGGCCCCGTTCGGGACGTAGGACGGCCACATGATACGGATGGCCTGGACCCGCCCATACCGTGCATCCGCGTTCTGCGGGTTGAGCTGGATCGCCTTGTCAAACGACCGGATGGCATCCTGGATGCGCCCGAGCTTGACGAGCGTGTACCCGCGGCTTGACCAGACATTTGAATTGGCGGGGTCTTTTTCCAGGAGGGCGTCATAGATGGCAAGGGCTTTCTCGTACTGGCCGTCCTGGTAGTAGGCTATCCCCTGGTACATGACTGCCTGGGTATTGTCGGGGGCAATCTCCCGGACGAGATCAAAAGTCTTTATTGCGCCCTTGTAATCTCCTGAATAGTACTGGACCTGGCCCTTGAAGAGGAGGGCGTCGAGGTTGCCCGGGTCGAGGGAAAGTACCTTTTCAAGGGCGATGAGTGCCTCGTTTCCCCTGTTGACAATGACCAGGGCATGGGCTTTCCGGAGGAGGAGGGTCACATTCCCGGGGTCCTTCCAAAGATCCCAGTCCGTGGACCGCACTGCTTCTTCCCCTCGCCCGAGGCCCCTGAGGGCAGAGACCTTGTAGTCCCAGGCGTTCATGTTCACTGGATCGAGCGAGAGAACCCTGTCAAAGGCACGGACTGCCCCCTCGTCGTCCTGTGAATAGAGGAGGGCCCTCCCCTTGCTCAGCCAAATGTCCGGGGCTTTGCTGTTGATTGCAAGTGCCCTGTCGAAAAAGGATGATGCCTCCTGGTACTGACCCTTTTCAAGGAGTGCCATCCCCCCGACAGACCACGCAAGAAAACTCCCGGGATCCCGTGAAACTGCCTGTTTTGCATCAGCAACGGCCTCATCGAAATTTCCATTGCGGTAATTCGCCAGTGCCCGGTAGGTCCACGCGGTGGAGATTGAAGGTTCCAGCTGGATGGCCTGGTTCAAGTCGGCGATCGCCTCCTCGTATTTTCCGAGGTTCAGGTACGAGTACCCCCTGTTGGTCAGGGCAACGACATTGCGGGGGTCACTTCCGATCGCCCGCGAGTATGCCGGCACTGCTTCCTCAAACCTGCCCATGGAGTTGTAGGCAAATCCCTTGTTGTTCCATGCGACCGAGTTTTGAGGGTCAATTGAAATGGCCTTCTCCGCGGCCGCGATTGACTCGTTCCACATGCCGAGGTTGTTGAGGATGTAACTCTTCTGGACCCAGTAGGTCGCATTCTCCGGGGATATCTCGAGCATGCGCTCATAGACCGAAAGTGCATCAGTATTCCTGCCCATCAGGGTCAGGAGAGATGCCTTTTGCAACAGGAGGGGTGTATCGTTGGGTGAAAACCGGAGGGCATACTCGTAGGCAGACAGTGCATCATCGTACTTTCCGAAGCGGAAATAGAGGTCTCCCATGGCACGGGCTGCATCACCCGATGAGGGGTCCATCTCGGTTGCCTGCCGGTAGACATTGAGGGCTGCATCATATTTCCTGACCGCGACCAGGACGTCCCCGAGGTTCTTTGCCGCCGGCGCAAATGACCCATTCGTGCGCAGGGCTGCCAGGAACGCTCTCTGTGCGCCCTCATAGTCACCCGCCCGGGAGAGGGCCTTTCCAAGACCCATCCAGCTTTCTGTTGAATTCATGTCGCGGGCAATTGCCTGGTTGTATGCATGAATGGCATCCCCGGTCCTATTCATTTGGAGGAGGATATCCCCGGCGGTAACCCAGCGGGAAACAGGGTCCGGATCTAATGCAAGTGCCCGTTCAATGGCTTCGAGGGCATCCGTGGGCCGTCCCATTTCACCGAGTACTTCTCCCTTTCCGGCCCAGGCTGCACTGTTATTGGAATCAAGGGAGATCGCCTCATCGTAGAGAGCAAGTGACTGCCCGAGGTCCCCCTTCTCCTGGAGATCCCGTGCCTCAGCGACAAGGTCACGGGGCGCAGGGGAGAGACATCCGGAAAGAGCGAGCACTACTCCAATGAGGGCAAGACAGAGAAAAACCCCTCTCCGCATTCATAGTATTTCGGCAAGTGACCATAAAAGGAATGCGGAAACGGGAGGTTATATCCTGGTCCCTCAACAGCGTCCAATCATTTGTCCCCCCGTGTCAGGGGGAAGACCCATGCGGAGGACGCGTGGGTGCTGGTGCACCGCCGGTGATGGAAACTCCCCCGCTCCCGAAAGGCACCCCCGCGGACTCTCCTAAAAAAACCGGGCCAATTAAAAGATTGCAGTTCTCCCTTTGATCGATCGACAGAGATGGTGAAAAAACAAATTTTTCTCGAATACATTTTCACGAAAAAAGGATGAGGGGATCAGAACCGTCGGATACCCGACTGGTAACTCATCGCCTTGCTGAAGGATGCAATGACACCGGAGGCGGCGGTCTTCTCGGAATAGACCAGGTCCATGCCCTTGTCAGTCTCACCCCTGCCCTCCTGGAGGTGAGCGCGGATCCAGGCGGATGCTGCACCCCGGCCGGAGAGGTCAACGGTGTATTCCATGCCGGCGGGAACATCTGCAGACAGCGAGATATGCCTCTCCATGGCAGTCGTGGTCAGGGAAACAGAGGTCCCCGAGAACGAGCTGCCCATCTCAATGATGTTGCAGTATGCCGGGATTGTGCCGGTGCCTGACGACCAGGGACAGAGGACCCGGTCGGCAGAAGAAGATCCCGTGCTGACGGTATCGAGCAGGAGGCTCTCTTCACTTATCACGCTCCCAAAGGCATCCTCAAAGCTTTCGAAGTCCATCTGCCTGACAGACCTGAAATTACCCTGGTTTGCTGCCTTTTGTCCGGTATCGAGGTTCATGCCCTTGTTGTATTCAACATACCCGTTATTTGCAAGGGTGGTCTCCGAGTAGGACATCGTTGCCATGCGCTCTGATGAGCCGAGGGGTGGGTTATCGGCGAGACCACCGCTCGACTGCTGCCAGACGATGGTATCGACCTCTGAAAATGTCCCGTAGACTACAACGGATGTCGAAGTCGTGATCCCCATGGTCTCGTATGTTGCATTCACAGGGTCATCAGCAGAGGTGATGCCCACCAGGGAAATGCAGAGGAATAAAAACAAAACGGCTTTCTTCATTTATGATCTCCTCTTTGATGCAGGGAACTAAAAAACAATAGTGATCTTTTTTTAATTTATTACGATTGGACACCGGAGATATAACTGAACGACTTGCTGAACTTCAGGATAGTTCCCGATGCCGTGGTCTGTTCAAAATAAGAACCACTCAACGAGTTATAGGCAGGTGATGCCCCCGACATGAACCGTGACCGCATAAATGCCGAAGCAGTCCCAATGCCAGAGAGGTCAACAGTGTAACCGGTCGTCACCGGTTTCAGGACGCTGGATCCGACAAACCTGTCGGTTGCGACCGTCGTCATGGACACGGATGATCCTGAAAAGGAACTCCCCATCTCCGCGCCGGAACAATACGAGTACAAGGTTTCTGCGCCTGCTACGCCTGTCAACGCAAAGGCAAGAACTCCTATTAATAGTATCCATTTTATCATTGTCAGTCCTCCTCGTAGATCTCTTTCTCCTGATCATTTCAGGATTACGGGTATATTAAAACTTTGTCCCTGATGGGGGAGTTAAAAAAATATCAGGTGGATTTTTTATCAGGGGAAACGAAAAGCATCATCAAGTGTCTTTGCCGAAGAAAGCTTCAGAGTCGGGGTTGAAAAGACTGCATCGTAGGTTTTTGCTGAGGACGGTTTGATCGTCGGAGTTGCAAAGACTGTGTCGAAGGTCTTTGCTGATGATGGTTTGATCGTCGGAGTTGTGAAGACCTCGTCAAAGGTCTTGCCTGATGATGGCTTCACCGTTGGACCTGCAAAGGCTGTATCGTTCGTCAACCCCGAGGAATACTTCAAGGAAGGAATGGCAAATTCCTTGTCATAGGATTTACCAGAGGACGAGGTCATGTTTTCCCAGAATGCCGAAACACTGCACCCTGTCAGAACGAGCAGGCAGATGCAAAATACAAGAAATCCAATTTTTTTCATTGTGAAACCTCCTTTTTTATACGTGTTTTTGTCCGTGATTTCTTATATTTTCCTATTGGAGATTGCGTGTGCAATAAAATTTCCTGGCAAGAATCAAAAAACAACAGTAGTGAAAATCCCTCTTCATCATTTCAGGTGGGTACGTTGTATGAATGGATTACAGCCTCTCGCTGGATTGAGCTGGTTAATCCAAAAAAATATCGACTTAATGCGAAATGAATGGTGAAACCGCCGCCGGGTCGCCGTTTTGGGGGCGGCGGAACTATCCTCATGTGGGGGTTTGGTGGCAAGGCAGCCCCCACTTCAGTTCCCGTCCACCCACTCAAAATAACGAAGAACCAAAAAAAAAAACGAATTTTTTGAGGGGTATTTACCCCTCATTGTCCCGTGGCTCTGCCGTGAGGTATCAGAACCGGCGGACGCCGGACTGGTAGCTCATTGCCTTGCTGAAGGATGCAATGGCACCGGAGGCAGTGGTCTTCTCGGAGTAGACGAGGTCCATGCCCTTGGTAATTTCTTCATCAATCGGGCTCCTGCCCTCCTGGAGGTGAGCGCGGATCCAGGCGGATGCTGCACCCTGGCCAGAGAGGCCGACGGAGTAGTCCATTGCGACCGGCACATCAGCACTGTTTGCAACGTGCCTCTCGCTGGCAACGGTTGTCATGGAGACTGCAACGCCAGAGAATGTGCTGCCCATCTCGACAATGTTACAGTAAGCAGGGAACACACCGTCAGTAGTCGTGGCGAATGGACAGAGGAATCTGTTATCCTGGTCGTGGTCCACGGCTGCACCGTCAAGGAGCAGGCTCTCGGAGGTTGCCACCTGGCCGAATGCCTCGTCAAAGGACGTGTAGTCGAACTGCTTGGTCGACTTGAAGTTGTTCTGGTTGGCGACCTTGTTGGCAGTGTCGAGAGCATTCACAGCGTTGTACTCGGCGTAGCCGTTGTTTCCACTGATGGACTGGGAGTAGGACATGGTGTACTGGCGTTCACCATCAGCGAGGGAAGCTCCCCTCATGTCCTGGTTGCTCTGTGTCCAAACAATGCTCTCAGCGTTTGTCACTGCACCCTGGGCAATGACCGCGGTAGACGTCGAGAACCCCTGGGTCTCGTATGTCTGGTTAACGGGGTCATCTGCCATTGCAAGTCCTACGGCAAGGACGGCAAGAGCAATGACCGCAATTGCGAATTTCTTCATTATTTTCCTCCTACAGTTTATGCTGATACTCTCAGCATCAACCGTTTATGTGTGCGGGAACCCCATAAGAGTTTTTCTCTCTTTCTTCCTTTTTTGGCTCTATTTCGCTTTTGGGCAGAAACACCTCCAAGGCAGTGAGATGAAGTCTATCCCTGGATATCCTCACAATTATTATTCCCATAGCCTCATCAGATGAACATGTCTGGCTCTGGTTCACTCAAAGAATTCTCGTCCCGTACCTGCAAGAGATATACAGGATAGAATCCGCCGCACTTCGGTGCCGAAAAAGGTCTGGGCTAAACCAGTTTTTCAAAATTCTGACGAAAACCAAAAAAAAAATGAATTTTTTGAGGGGTATTTACCCCTCATTGTCCCGTGGCTCTGCCGTGAGGTATCAGAACCGGCGGACGCCGGACTGGTAGCTCATTGCCTTGCTGAAGGATGCAATGACACCGGAGGCAGTGGTCTTCTCGGAGTAGACGAGGTCCATGCCCTTGGTAATTTCTTCATCAATCGGGCTCCTGCCCTCCTGGAGGTGAGCGCGGATCCAGGCGGATGCTGCACCCTGGCCAGAGAGGCCGACGGAGTAGTCCATTGCGACCGGCACATCAGCACTGTTTGCAACGTGCCTCTCGCTGGCAACGGTTGTCATGGAGACTGCAACGCCAGAGAATGTGCTGCCCATCTCGACAATGTTACAGTAAGCAGGGAACACACCGTCAGTAGTCGTGGCGAATGGACAGAGGAATCTGTTATCCTGGTCGTGGTCCACGGCTGCACCGTCAAGGAGCAGGCTCTCGGAGGTTGCCACCTGGCCGAATGCCTCGTCAAAGGACGTGTAGTCGAACTGCTTGGTCGACTTGAAGTTGTTCTGGTTGGCGACCTTGTTGGCAGTGTCGAGAGCATTCACAGCGTTGTACTCGGCGTAGCCGTTGTTTCCACTGATGGACTGGGAGTAGGACATGGTGTACTGGCGTTCACCATCAGCGAGGGAAGCTCCCCTCATGTCCTGGTTGCTCTGTGTCCAAACAATGCTCTCAGCGTTTGTCACTGCACCCTGGGCAATGACCGCGGTAGACGTCGAGAACCCCTGGGTCTCGTATGTCTGGTTAACGGGGTCATCTGCCATTGCAAGTCCTACGGCAAGGACGGCAAGAGCAATGACCGCAATTGCGAATTTCTTCATTATTTTCCTCCTACAGTTTATGCTGATACTCTCAGCATCAACCAGACATTTTAGTTAAGGATGCATAAGAACTTTTCTCTCTTTTGGCGGGTTTGGAGGCATTTTTTTTTTAAATATAGACCATGAGTTGCACCCGATTGGGAAAAAAGGTAGTTAGAGATTATGAGAGAGGGGTTTTGCCCCTCCCTCCAGGCTACATTGCTCTTTTGACTGTGCGATATCAGAACCGGCGGGCGCCGGATTGATAGCTCATTGCCTTGCTGAAGGATGCGATGACACCGGAAGCAGTGACCTTCTCGGAGTAGACAAGGTCCATGCCCTTATCTTCCGTACCCCTGCCCTCCTGGAGGTGAGCGCGGATCCAGGCGGATGCTGCACCCTGGCCAGAGAGACCGACGGAGTAATCCATTACGACCGGCACATCAGCACTGTTCGCAACGTGCCTCTCGCTGGCAACGTTTGTCATGGAGACTGCAACGCCCGAGAAGGTGCTGCCCATCTCGATGATGTTACAATACGGTGGGAACTTATTGACCGACGCTGCAAACGGACAGAGGAACTTGTCTGGTGCAGTGTCTACAGAACCAACACCGTCGAGGAGCAGGCTCTCGGAGGTTGCGACCTGTCCGAATGCCTCGTCAAAGGACATGTAGTCGAACTGCTTGGTCGACTTGAAGTTGTTCTGGTTGGCAACCTTGTTGGCGGTGTCAAGAGTGTTCACACCGTTGTACTCGGCATACCCGTTGTTCCCGGAGATAGACTGGATGTAGGACATCGTGTACTGGCGTTCCATTGTAACGTCGAGGGAAGATTCCGTCATGTCCCGGTTGCTCTGAATCCAAACAATGCTCTCAGCGTTTGTCACTGCACCCTGGACAATGACCGCGGTCGACGCCGATAACCCCTGCGTCTCGTATGTCTGGTTCACAGGGTCATCTGCGATTGCAAGCCCTACCGCAAGGACAGCAAGAGTAATGACAGCAATGGTAAATTTTCTCATTACTTCCTCCTACATTTTACGCTGATTTTCACCTTAGCGTTAATTGGATGTTAATATTATAATTAGTATAATAATTTTTTTCTTATTTACCGGGTTCGGGGCACTTTTTTAAAGAAACAGCCTTGACAGCACCGATTGGGAAAAAGGACCTTGTCCCGGAAAGGGGGCAGAGGGGTGAGTAACTGATCCGCTTGATTGCACCTGTTCCTTCACACCCTCGCCACCGTCACGTACCCCGTGTGGCACACGCGGGTGGAGGGCCGGGTCCCCCGCGGCCCCCTCGCAATCTCCCGCCCGATGCACTCGTGGGCCGTGACCTCGGTGAAGAGGTCCCGGGCGGTGTCCATGACGGTGACGAGCTGCTCGAGGAACGGCGTGTAGCAGGCAAGGTACCCGCCGGGCCGGAGGATCGAATGGGCGTGGGAGACGATATCCGGGGTGACAGAGAGGTCGAGGTGGACGATATCGTACGTGCCGGCAGCCTCCCGCACGTCGCCGCAGATGACCTCGACGGTGGAGAGCTTCGCATCAGCCACGTTCTTTTCGGCTTGGCGGGCAAATTCCGGCCGGATTTCGTAGGATACGACCTTCCCGGCAATGCCTCCGAAGTAGATGGCTGCAATCCCGCTCCCCGTCCCGGCATCGAGGACCACGTCCCGGTTGTTCATGCCGGTATATGCAATGACGAGGCCGATGTCCTTGGGGAGCATGGGCGCCCCGCTCCGGCTCGCCCGGGCAAAAAAATCGGGGGCACGGGGGGCAAGCACCTGGAACACCCCGCCGGTGTGGGTCTGGATGGTGTCACCCGGCGAGGCAGCAAGGAGGGCATCAAGGTCGATGACTCCCCGGTCGGTCGAAAAAGAGCCACAACCGGCCCGGACAAAGAACGTCCGCCCCCCTCCGACCAGGAGGACACGGTCACCGGGTTCAAACATTGCCCGAGAGACGGATGATGGCGGCAGCGATGTCCCCGCCGGTGCGGGCGAGGGCCTCCCGTGCGGCATCGAGGCTGACACCTGCCTGCTCGGCGACCATCTTCACGTCGTCCTCCGGGATCGCGGGTGCAGCAGGCTCAAAGCGCGGACTCCCGGTTATCTGGTAGGTGGTAATGCCCTGCATGGTCATGACCGCGACTTCCGCGGCATCAAAGACGTAGTCCCCCTTCCCGGTCGAGATGACGATTCGCCGCACGTCCTCGATCGGCTCGACTTGCATCCCCAGCTGCTTCATCATCTGCTTCATCTTCTTCGGGTTGATGTTGCCCGGCATCATGTGAACGCACACCCTGGCGTACTTTTACCGCTACACCGTAATTAAATCCCAGCATCTCCTCCCCGGAAAGGACGGCGGTGCCCGTGCCACACAGTTCATCGTCGCCTGTCACGACGAGGACCTCGTCACCGGCACGGATCGCCGGATCGGCAGCGACCACGTGCCGGGCAAAGGCATTCTTCCCGTCCCGGATAAAATCGGCGACTTCCGGGAGGATACTCACCCTGTACGCCGGGGGGGCGAGGACCTCCCTCAGCCGGCGGGCACCAGCAATCCCGAGAGTGAGCCGCCCGTCCGAGGCCCGGACCGTCGCAAGCCTCTGCCCCGCCAGCAGTACCTGGCGGATGCGGCCCGTCCGCGAGTACACGAACAGCGACCCGTCGGGAAAAAGCCCCGTCCCGGCACCCCGCCCGAACTGGAAGTCAGCAATGACCCTGACCCGCGCGAGCGGACTGCTCGGCGATGAGCTGGTTGACTCTCTCGACAAAGTACTCCTCCGATTCTCTGGGGATATAAGCCCCTGCGGCGATCCGGTGGCCCCCCCCGGCACCCCCCACCTCCATGGATGCAACGGTGAGGGCATGCTGGAGGTCGATGCCGCGTGATACGACCCTCTCGGTGGTGCGCATCGAGACCTTCGTGAGGGACGTGTCCTCCGGTTGCACGACCATGACGAGGATGGGCTTGTCCATGTTTAGGCGCGAGAGGGCCATGCCGGCTCCGATACCCACGATGGTGTCAGGGTACCTGTCACCGACGTGGATGTACTGGATGTGGGAGAGCTCCGTGACGCCGGTGTCAAGGATAAACTCGAGGAGCTCGCGGATGACGGCCCGGTGGTTCGTCAGCATGTGCTCGGCCTCGCGGTAGGCCTCCCCCCGGTCACCCCGGCAGATGGCACCCCCGACGCGGGGCCGCGTCCACCTCCCGCACGCATTGAGGAGGGTGGCAAACTCCTGGGCGTTCCGGAGCGGCGTCCTGGCGGGTTCTCCCGGGAAGATGTAGGTCTCTGAGAACAGGCGGCTCGTCGGCTCCCCGCAGGCGATCAGCTGCTGGGCGAGTGAACTCGTCACCAGCCGCTTCTCCTCCGGGGAGAACTCCTCCCATACCCGCCACCTCTTCATCGGGGTCTGGAGCTCTATTCCCAGGCGCTGGAGGAACCGGAGTGCGCCGGTGGGGTTGTTGGAGATCCCCGGGATGAAGGGGTCGTCATTGTAGGCCAGGCAGACGTGGAGGGGCCGCGTCGACGTCCCGTAGCAGTTTAAGTCGCGGGGGACTATCTCGATCCACCCGGCCTCCGCGCCCTCTGTTGCGATCTCCCGGGCGGGGCCGACAAGGCCGCAGTCTTCCCTCGCCATCATGTCGCCGACATTGCCGACGACGGCAAGACGCGAGAGGTCACAGTTCCCGCTGTCCATCTCGCGGGCCACGAGGTAGGCGACACCGGCAGCACTCAGCTTGCCATGCCCGTGGAGGAGGCTGTTTGCCTGGAGGTAATCCCTCCCGCAGGGCTGGCTGACGTGGTGGTCGATTATAACAACCCCCTCCTCGGGAAGCCCCCTCTCGAGGAGGAGATTTTGCTGGCCGGCACCCAGGTCACAGAAGACCTTGAGGCTGTCATCCTCCGGGACCTGTCGCATGGTCAGGGGCTCGAGCTGCCGCACGAAGACCGATGTATGGGGGACCTCCGCCCGCGAGAGTGCCTGGGCGAGGATCGCTTCGCCCGCGATCCCGTCCGCGTCGATGTGCGAGACGATCGTCACCTCGTGGTGGGCGAGGATCTCCCGTGCAACAGCCCGGACGTCATCGCAGAGGCTCATTGGAATAGTAATGAGCAATACAGGAGAAAAAAGGTGCATATTGCAGGCAGTGGAAAACAGGGCGGTGGGAGACAGTCTACCCGGCTTTGCCCCGGTACTACCCCGGCAGGCAGTGCACCCGGCCCAAACATATCCGGGAGATTCATTATGCCCTGGAGGACACACTCTAAACTGAGTCCGGGACGGGGGTCGGGAACAATGGTCACGAGGGAATGCCGCGAGTTTGCAGAGACGGGGCTGATCTCACCGGAAAGGATGCGGGCGGTTGACGGAAACGCCCGTGCCCTCGGGGTCTCCTCGCTCCAGCTCATGGAAGCAGCCGGTGCAGCCCTTGCCGGCCTGGTCCGGTCAATCTCCCGGGAACCGGTCCTCGTCCTCTGCGGCAGGGGGAATAACGGCGGTGACGGGATGGTGGCCGCACGCCACCTGCAGGATCTCCCCGTCACGGTCCTCTACCTCGACGGTCCGGGCCGGAGCCCCGAGTGTGACACGCAGCTGCAGGCCCTCTCCCACTGCTCGGTCACCTGCATCCCGGTCAGGTGCCCGGAGGACGCCCTCTCGCGTGCACGCCTCTTCGAGGAGGCAGGGTGCATCATCGATGCCCTGCTGGGGACGGGAAGCCAGGGTGAGCCCCGCGAGCCCGTCAGGACCCTCGTCGGGATGGCGAACGCCTCTCCGGCCGCAAAGGTCTCGGCCGATGTCCCCACGCCGGGCCTCGTGCCGGACCGCATCCTCGCATTCCACCGCCCGAAGGTGGAGGGCTCCCTGGTCGCAGGGATCGGCATCCCGCTCGCTGCAGAGGTCACCGTCGGCCCGGGTGACCTGACCCTCCTCCCCGGGAAGGACCCGGCGGCGCACAAGGGTGCGGGGGGACGGGTCCTCGTGGTCGGGGGCGGGCCCTACCAGGGCGCACCCTACCTCGCGGGCCTCGGGGCCCTCCGGGCCGGTGCAGACATCGTGCGCATCGCGTCGCCGGTCTTCGAACCGGTCCCTGACCTCATCTACGAGCGCCTCGAGGGGAAAGTGATCACGGAACACCACCTGGAGACGCTGCAGGGACTTGCCGAAGAGGCTGACGTGGTCGTCATGGGCAATGGGCTCGGGGACAGGAGCCACCCCGTCATGGTCAGGCTGGCAGAATCATGCCCAAAAGCTGTCGTGGACGCCGATGCCCTCCGGCGGCCGCTCCCCCGGGCGGGGAGTACGGTGTATACACCCCACGCGGGCGAATTCCGGCGGGCTTTCCTGGCCCAACCCCCGGATGACCTCGTCAACCGGGCACGCACCGTCAGGAAAACCGCGGGGGTAGGGACAATCCTCCTCAAGGGGAAGGTAGATATCATCTCCGACGGAGAGCGGGTGCGGTTCAACACGACGGGGTCTCCCCTGATGACCGTCGGCGGGACGGGAGACGTCCTCGCCGGCGTGTGCGGGGGCCTCTTCTGCCACCTTCCCGCGTTTGAAGCGGCATGCATTGCGGCATACGTGAACGGCAGGGCAGGCAGGGCGGTCGAGGAGGCAATTGGCGGGGGGATGATCCCAAGCGATCTCCTCGACCGTATTCCCCGGGAGCTGTTCATGCGAGGAGAGAGAGGATGACAGAATTTTCGCACATCACGGATGACCGGGCCCGCATGGTGGATATCAGCGGGAAGGGCGAGGTGTACAGGGAAGCAACCGCATCGGGGCGGATAGTGTTGCGCCGGGAGACGCTCGCGGCGATACGGGACGGGGCGGTCGTGAAGGGGAACGTGCTTGCGACCGCCCGCGTGGCGGCGACCCTGGCCGTGAAGGGGACACCCGCCCTCATCCCCCTCTGCCATCCCATCCCGGTCAGCAGCATCGACGTCGACTTTGAGCAGCGGGAAGACTCCCTCGTGGCAACGGTCCGCGTGCGCTCGCTCGGTCGGACCGGTGTCGAGATGGAGGCACTCACGGGGGTGGCCGTCGCCCTGCTGACGGTATGGGACATGGTCAAGTCTGCGGAGAAGGATTCGGGGGGCCAGTACCCGGTGACGGCCATCACCGATATCCGGGTCCTCGAGAAGAGGAAGAGCGAACTGACCCGGGGGGGAGTGACAGGCGCGGATTCCCATCATTCCGGCGACCGCGCACTTTAAGTCCGGTCCGGTCGAATTCTATAGGTCTCACGGGATGCGTCCCGTCAAGGAATGTGGCCTGGATCCTGGGCTGAACCTGGAAGGTGTAAAAATAATGGCACGATCAATGTATGCCTACGTCAGAGAGGCATGGAAGAAGCCCTCACGGACGGGAGTCGACGAACTCCTCTGGTCCCGCATGCAGCAGTGGCGGCGCGAGGGCAGCGTCGTCCGCATCGACCGCCCGACACGGATCGACCGGGCACGCAACCTCGGTTACAAGGCCAAGCAGGGCATCGTGATGGTCAGGGTGAAGGTCCGCAGGGGTGGCCGGCGCAAGTCCCGGTACGTCCGGGCGCGCCGGTCGATCCGGATGGGGATGAGCCGCATCACGGCAGCAAAGAGCCTGCAGAGGATGGCAGAAGAACGCGCCTCGCGCCGCTACCCGAACATGGAGGCCCTCAACTCCTACTGGGTGGGCCAGGACGGGAGGCACAAGTGGTACGAGGTCATCATGGTGGACGGGAACCACCCGGCCATCAAAAGTGACAGCCAGCTCTCCTGGATGAGCGACCCCGTCCACCGGGGACGGGCAGAGCGGGGCAGGACCAGTGCCGGGATGAAAGGCCGGGGCATGCGAACCCGCGGGCGGGGAACTGAAAAGACACGGCCAAGTATCCGCTCGCACGGAAACCTTGGCAAATAACTTATCCCCCCCTTTTCCCAACTACTCTTCTCCATGCACTGCACTGACGCCTGCGTCTACCCGTACCCCGACGGGGACTCCACCATCCGCCGGATTGCCCTGACCGCCCGCGAACTTGGCCTGGACAGTGTCGTCGTCCCGGGGGCGGTCCCCCAGTCCTTCCGGGGGGTGGAGATCGTCGGGGCGGTCTTTTACCGGAAAAGCCACCCGGGAAGCGGGAGGGTCCCAAACGGCACCCAGGGTGCCGGGTGGGTTCTGGCCCTCGCGCAGGCAGGCGAGTATGCGGCCAACAGGGCCCTCCTCCGCTCGGGGAATGGAATGGTCCTCCGGGGGCTTCATGCGACGCCAAAAAACTCGTTTGACCATATCCTTTCCCGGATTGCCGCAGAGAAGGGGATTGCCGTTGACATCGACTTTTCGCCAGTGATAAAGGAGAGGGGGAGCCCGCGCCAGCGTGCCCTCCAGAAATACGCAGACGTTATCCGTCTTCACCGGAAATTCGATTTCCCTCTCACAGTCTCCACGGGGGCCCGGTCCGTCCTCGAGATGAGGTCACCCCGCGAGATGGCTGCCCTGGGGCGGCTCATCGGCCTCGAGAGGCAGGAGACACAAGAGGCCCTCGCAACAGTGGGGAGACTTCTCTTTCCCGGGAAAGCCGTGGAGGTCGTCGGATGAAACCCCGGCCGCCCACGCTCCGGGAGAACAGGCGTTACGTCCTCGTCCGGGTTGAACCGCCCTGGCCGGTGGCAGAGAACCGGGTCATCTACAGTGCCGTTGCAGAGGCCGTCACAAGCCTCTTTGGTGACGCGGGGGTGGCACGGGTGCAGCCGGCGGTGATCGCGGGCGGCCCGGGCTGGGCGATCGTCCGGTGCATCCGGTCGACCGAAGAAGACCTCCTCGCTGCCCTGGCCACCGTGACATGCGTGGACTCGCAGAGGAGGGCGCTGCGCCCCCTCCGGACATCGGGGACAGTACAGGCACTCAGGCGCCTCCTCTGCGCGGTAGAGACCACCCCCGTGACCGGGGGAGAAGAGGTCATTTACGGTGGCAGGACATTTTCCCCGGTCAGGTACCCGGGTGAAAAGGTTGATTTATTTGAAAAAGGATTTAAAAGCCAGGAACCATTGTTTCTCACAGCCGAGGATCTGGAGGAATAAGGAATGCAGCCACAAGCGTACCAGATGGGATATGACCGGGCGATCACAGTCTTCAGCCCGGACGGCCGCCTTTATCAGGTCGAGTATGCCAGGGAAGCCGTCAAGAGGGGAACAACCGCGGTCGGGATGAAGTGCCGCGATGGCGTGATCCTTATCGTGGACAAGAGGGTCAGTTCGAGGCTCCTTGAGCCCTCCTCAATCGAGAAAATATTCAAGATCGACGAGCACATCGGTGTTGCCTCCTCCGGCCTCGTGGGAGACGCCCGTGCCCTCGTGGACAGGGCGCGGATAGAGTGCCAGATCAACCGCATCACTTACGACGAGGAGATCGACGTCGAAGCCCTCGCCAAGAAACTCGGGGACCACATGCAGACGTATACCCAGTTTGGGGGTGCACGTCCCTACGGGACCGCCCTCCTCATCGCTGGTGTGAGCGACGGACAGTGCCGGCTCTTCGAGACAGACCCGAGCGGGACGCTCCTCGAATACAAGGCCACGGGTATCGGCATCGGCCGGAACGCCGTTATGAAAGTATTCGAAGAGGAATATGACTTTGAAAGCAGCATCGATGACTGCATCCTCCTCGGTCTCAAGGCACTCCACGATGCCACCGAGGGCAAGTTCGATGTCAACACCGTGGAGATTGGCATCATAGAGCGCGAAAAACCCCTCTTTCGCAAGATGACCAAGGAAGAGGTCGCATCATTCGTTGAAAAACTTGAGAAGTAAGGGGGACGTGGCATGATACCCCTCGAGAAGGCTGTCTGCGCCCGCCTGGAGAGCCACGGGGAGAAGTTCGAGATCCTCGTCGATCCTGACCTTGCCGTGAAGTTCCGGCAGGGCGAGGAGGTGCCCGTCGAGGACATGGTCGCAGCCCTCTCGGTCTTTTCAAATGCGTCCCGGGGGACGAGGGCGTCCGACGAGGCGCTCGAGAAAGTCTTTGCGACGACCGATTTTTCAGAAATCGCACGCAGGATCATCCGCAAGGGAGAGATACACCTTACCGCCGAACAGCGGCGGCAGATGATCGCAGACAAGAAAAAGCAGGTCATCCACTTCATCGCGAGGAATGCCATCAACCCGCAGACGGGGCTCCCGCACCCCCCCCAGAGGATCGAGCTCGCGATGGAGGAGGCCCGGGTCAATATCGACCTTTACAAGCACCTGGACGAACTCGTCAAGGAGACAGTCAAGGCGCTCCGCCCCATCCTCCCCATCAAGTTCGAAGAACTGCGCATCGCCGTCAGGATCCCTGCAGATCACGCTCCAAAGGCTTTTGGAGAGATCCAGTCAGCCGCAACGATCGAGCGGGACGAGTGGCAGAAGGACGGGTCCTGGATCTGCATCGTGCGCATCCCCGCCGGGATCCAGGGAGATTTCTACAGCCTCATCAATAAGATCACGAAGGGGCAGGGCGAGGTGAAGATCCTCGATTAAGTATATCAGGAAAGACTGCGAATTATAAAAGACCAGATGATTTCGGGGTATGAACCATGAGCAGCGGACAGCAGAAGGCAAAGGGACGTGTCACAGGGAGTGCAGGGCGGTTTGGACCACGGTATGGCAGGTTCATCAGGAAGAGGGTCGCCGAGACAGAGAGTATCTCCCGTGCTGCACACCGCTGCCCCCGGTGTGACACGATGGCGGTCAGGCGCGTCGGGACGGGGATATGGGCATGCCGCAAGTGCGGGTTCAAGTTCGCGGGCGGTGCCTACACGCCGCAGACCCCGGCACTCCGGATCGCCATGCGGGCAATTGACCGGACGATGAACATCCCGGAGTGAAGGGGCCATGGTTGCGAATTACAAGTGTGCCCGGTGCAAGCAGAAGGTCGAGATCGATGTCAACGTCCGGTGTCCCTATTGCGGGCACCGCATCCTCTTCAAGGAACGCGGCGCTGCGATCAAGGAACTGAAGGCACGGTAAGAGAGCCGGGGCGTCCCCGCGATCCCCCCAAAAATATCAAACCCCCATTCCTGTTTTTCATCCCTCCAACTTTTGTTCTCCTCCCCCCCTCCGTGGATAATCCCTTTCTCACTTTTTTTCGGGAACGCGACGGGGGACACTTTGCAAACCCTAGCCGTTGCAAAAAATTGCACTGATGTGTTCCGCGGGGAAAATGGCCAGGGAAAGGACCAATTGGTTTTAAGCATGCCGGTGTCAATATATCACGGTCATATGCGGGGACGGGGAGAGAGACTTCCTTCCCGCTGGCCATGCTAGGTGAAGAAATGCCGCAGGAAAAGGGGTCGTGTGCGCACGAAGCGGTCTTTTGCTTCCGGTGTGCCCATGCCGCCATGCTCTACGGCGCCCTTTTCCCTGAACTTGCCGCAGAGGAAAACCCCCGTTCCCGGGCAGAGTGTTTCCGGGAGGGCAGTGATACCCTGGTCCTGAAAATCAGGGCCCGGGACATCGCCGCCCTCCGGGCATCACTCAACATGTGGTTGCGCCTGGTCACCGTCGCAGACGAGATGCAGGCGCTCGTGTCAGGTAAGCGCGAGGAGAGAGAATGAGCAGCAACATATCCCCCAAAGTCCAGAACCAGATCGCCCAGCTGCAGACGATGCAGCAGCAGATGCAGACCATCGGGGCGCAGAAGAGCCAGTACGAGATGGCGGTGCGCGAGGCACGGCGGGCAACCGAGGAATTAAAAGACCTGCCCGACGAAAACGCTGTCTTCATGAGCGTGGGCTCGGTCCTCATGCAGAAGAAGAAGGAGGAGGTCCTCGCCAAGCTCAATGACAAGATCGAGACCCTCGAGGTCAGGATCAAGTCCCTCGAGAAACAGGAGACCCTGCTCCAGGGCAAGTTCGAGCAGCTCCAGGCGCAGGTCAGGCAGGCCATCGAGGGCAAGCCTGCCCCGGGCGCTGCCTGACCGCCCCTCTCCTTTTTTCCCGGTCGTTTCCTATTTCCCTTTCCCGGCAGGGGCGTCCAGCCGGTGGAGGAGGTTGAGTGCGTTGATCATGGCCTCGGTGGAGGCAAGCACGATGTCGTCGCCGGAGGCACTCGCGTCAAAGACACGCCCGTGCTCGTCCTCCACGGCAATCGTCACGTGACCGATGGCGTCTGAGCCCCCCGATATGGCCTCGACGTGGAAGTCCTTGAGGTGGACCTTCACGGGGAGCATCCCGAGGACGGCGTTGAGTGCGGCATCTACGGGCCCCGTCCCCGTCGCACTGTAGACCGATTCCTTCCCCCCGATCCGTGCCTTCACGCTGGCCGTCGGGATGACATGGTTGCCGGTCATCACGGCAAACTCGTCCATCTCGATGTAGCGCCCCCCGTTGCCCACGCCCATCTCGCTCTCGGCTATCTCGTAGAGGTCGGCATCTGTCACCCTCTTGCCCTTGACGGAGATGAACTTGATCTTCTCCACGATCCTGTCCAGCTGGGTATCATTCGGGTGGAGGTGAACCTCCTCGAGCATCTGGCGGACGGCGTGCCGCCCGACGTGCTTGCCGAGCGTGAGACGACGGCGGTGCCCAACCATCTCCGGTGTCATGATGCCGGGCTCGAACGTGGCGGCACACGCAATGACACCGTGCGAGTGGATACCGCTCTCGTGCGAGAACGCGTTGTCCCCAACGATTGGGTACGTGGGAGGAATCGCGATGCCCGAGTACCGGGAGATGAGCCGGGATGTCTCGACGAGCTTCTCCTTCACAATTCCGGTATCGATCCCAAAGATGGACTCAAGGACCATCACGGTCGCGGAGAGGTCGGCGTTCCCCGCCCGTTCGCCAAGGCCGTTCACCGTCACCTGGACCTGGGATGCCCCGGCCTCGACCGCGGTGATCGTGTTTGCAACGGCAAGCCCGAAGTCGTTGTGGCAGTGCACGTCGAGGGGGCAGTCGATCTCGCGGGCGAGGTGGGAGATCAGGTCCCTCATCGCCATCGGCGTGGAGACACCGACGGTGTCCGGGACGTTCAAAATGGTAGCCCCGGCCTCGGCAGCGGTCCGGAAGACCGAGAGGAGGTAGTCCCTCTCCGTCCGGGTCGCATCCATTGCCGAGAACATGCACAGGTTGCAGTGGTCCCGGACGTAGGCGACGATCTCGCCCGTGATATCAAGGACCTCTTCCCTGCTCTTCTTGATCGTGTGCACCCTCTGGACCTCGGAGGTCGGGATGAAGACGTGGACCATGTCCACGCCGCAGTCGAGGCACGCGTCCACGTCCTCCCGGCGGGACCGGGCGAGGCCGCAGACCCTGGCGTCAAGGCCAAGGTCGGCAATTGCCCTGACCGTCGTCTTCTCCCCCTGCGAGGAGGCAGGAAATCCCGCCTCGATGGCATGGACGCCGATCGAGGAGAGCTGGCGGGCTATCTCGAGCTTTTGTTCAAAGGTAAACGAGATACCGGGCGTCTGTTCCCCGTCCCGGAGGGTGGTGTCAAAAACAGTCACTCTTCTCTTTGCCTGGCTAGCGACAAAGAAGACAATTCCCCACATCAGTGGTTCTGGAGGTCATGTCTCTATGGTTAGTGCCCCGATCCCATAAAGGTACCCTGCATTGCACCCGGATTCCCGGGGAATCGATACGTTTAATAGGTTCATTCCCCCTATAGTATGAGCGCAAATCCCGCCTTAACTCAGACTGGTAGAGTGCGCGGCTGTAGTATGATGTGCCGGGAAAGGCAATTGCGCGGCTACCGCGATGTCCCCGGTTCGAATCCGGGAGGCGGGATCACCCAAAACCGTTGCGCGAAAAAAAAACCGTGCCCAGGTAGTGTAGTGGCCTATCATGTCGGCCTGTCACGCCGACGACTCGGATTCGAATTCCGACCTGGGCGTCTCCTTTTATCGTTCTTCACCATTTCACGGGGAAGAGCAGCCCGCGTGGTTTTCAGCCTCCCGAAGTTTTACATTTGGTGACAGAACGAAAAATTGCTGTCTTGAGAGGAACATGCTAATCAAAACCACGGCGGAAATGCCCACCGGGGGCGGCGGGGCTATCCCATTTTTTAGGGGCGTGGTTTTGGTAGAAAAATGCATCCGGGTTTTCATCAGGGGGATGTGACCAAAAGGGGTCGTGAGCGTTTCAATAGGACCTGAAAAAGTACGATAAAAACCGGGGTGAGGACCAAATAGCAAATCATTTAAGGTTTGCTATGGAAAAAAATATCAGATTTATCCTTCCGGAGGACGTTGCATGAAAAAGCAGTGGTTTTTAATCGGGATCTTGATCCTTGCCTGGATTCTCGTGTGCACGGTATCGGCAGATGTTCGTCCCCCGGAGACGAAGGAGACACAGTCCTTCGCGACCGTCACCTCCGTGGAAGTATATGGGGCCTTTTCCGAAAGCGATATCCTTGGATGGAGGCAGAGCAACGAGGCGCTTGATAAAAATAGGGATTATATTTCCAATGCGCCACTACTAGACGATGACGGAGATTGGACATTTACCGGTGAGAATATTGAAAATATGCAACCGTCCGACTGGAGACCCAGGGAACCAGGTGATGAAAATCAATTTTGGATTTTTGCATTTTTCCCTTATCCAAATTTTCCACCCCTCTTTGAAGGGTTTGTCGAATCTCCAGAACCGCCCCTCGGCCGGTACGAGGTCCAGATAGCATCTTCAATACGGGAAGATACCCTGGCAAACCAGGGCCTGACTTCCTATGCAAAACAGTCATCCATTGATACCCGAGCCCCGGCGGCAAACATGTTCAATGTTGAACAGAGGAAGGCAGTCGGGTTTGCAGGAACTGCGACGGGGCGAATCGTTTCGGATGAATCCGCATTGATTGACGGAGCGGGCGCAACGATTCAAACGGCCGGCCGGCAACTCGGGAGCTGCCCGTTCCTGAACGATTGCATTGGAAACTGCGTGCCACCGTTCTGCACTATCGTGGAGATGGGGAGCATGCTTGACATGAAGGAAGTGCAGTTTGCGAGCGAGGTGAAATCAAGGACGATTGCGAAAGTGGCCATCGAAAGCGGTGAGTCCTCCTCGGACGAACCAGCGGCACAGGTGGCATTCCCCGTCATCGATGGTCCGCCAACCACCCTCGTGTATGGTATCAGGGTGACGGGTCCCGGTCAGGCACCGGCTGCGGTCGGGGATGTGATGGCTTACATGAACGTCCATGCCCAGGATGGGAGCCCTGGTTGCCCTGGTTCCTCCCTTGCAAAAGGTATAGATCTCGTCTACAAGGAGAAGACAACTGCCGGAGGTTACGTCTCCCTCTTTGAAAAGAAGATGCAGTATGAATCCGGGATTCAGTGTCACTGATTATTACTACTCTTTTTTAATTTTTAACCGACTTTCTGAGTGACGTGAACACGCCATTTGATTTTTTGCAAAGCACACTCAATCGCCAGCTGTGCACACGGGTCCGTGTCCTCGAGCATCCGTTCGAGGTAGGGAATCGCCCTCCTGCTCCCCGTGTTGCCGAGCGCCCACGCAGCAAGAACCCTGACCCCCGGGTCATCATGGTAGAGACCCTTGATGAGGATATCAACAGCATCATCCCCCTTTTCACTCAGTGAGCGTGCGGCCCTCCACCGGGTATCGACTACCGGGCTCTGGAGACATTCAAGAAGGTCATTGACTTCCCTCCCAGGACTCCGCTCTCCCGTCTCACCAGGGTGTGTCATGTGCTAACATACCGCAATATCCTGTTCATCATATAAAAGTATCGCCCATGATCGCATTTCCTCTGCAGATACCCCCGCAGATAGGTATATTAAAATACAGAGTATTCTGTTTCATATCGCATGGTGGTTGAAAGATGACTCCTAATGAAGGAAAGGTTCCCTATGGTACTCTCATCCTTGCAGTGATACTTTTCGGGTGTATCCTGGCAGGCGTGACGTCGGCCCAGACGACAGCGACTTTCACAGGTCTCGGTGCAGGCGAAAACATATATACGAGATATTACAGCCGGTATACGCCGGCACGGGTTTTTAACATGACGGTCGGTTCGACGATGTACGAAGGCTTCTGCATCGACCTCTACACGACCATCAGCATCGGGAACACCCTCGTTGTCAATGGTCCCCTCTCGGACGACATCCGGACCCAGGTGGACTGGTGCAAGGTCAATTACATCCTTTACCAGTACGGTTCGAATTACACGTCAAAACCGAATCCCAACCTCGAAGCAGCGGCAATCCAGTCGGCACTCTGGTACCTGACCACTGCCCCCTATGGGCCATATACGGGTTCGGGCGGAAGGTACCAGTTCATGACTGATCCAAACACGACAGCACCGTACGACGCCTACCGGCAGTCAGGCAGCCCCCGGGACGCGGTGAGAGCGAGGGCGAATGATATTCTCGCCTCGATACCATTGAACGAGTCGGGCAAATGTGACTACAGGTTCCCGACCCGCATAACGCTCACGCCGGTTGTCCAGAGTACGAGTCCAGATGGGATTGTACCCCTGGTTGCTACCGTGTATGACCAGTACCATCAGCCACTTTCCGGGATCAACGTCACTTTCTTACCCAGTTCTGGGACTGTGGCACCCACGAGTGGAGTTACAAATTCGACTGGGGAGGTTCAAATTTCGTTTACTGCACCGGGGACTACGGAGGGACATGCTCACATCATGGCTGATGTGAGGGGTAACTACGGGACCCTCCTCTATGACCCGGGGAGGAACCGCCAGTCTGTGACAACGATCTCCCTCCTCCCTGGTTCAATCAGTGCGAATGCAACGGTTCTCTGGCAAAGTCTCCCGTCAATCAAGGTTGAGAAGCTGATATCGACCGATAACGTGACCTTCACGCACGCAGAAGTGCCCATCAGTATTCTCCAGGGATATCCCGTCTATTACAAGTACATTGTCACCAATGACGGGAATGTTCAGCTTTACCCGGTTAACCTGACAGATTCAGTATTTGGAGATTTATGCAGTGACAGGACACTGAACCCTGGAGAATCATTTACCTGTTACCATAAAGAGGATCAGGCAAAAGAGGGTGTCAATTGCAATGAAGCCAATGCAACGGGGTATAATGGCACACAGCTTAATTGGGATACCGACACCGCCTGCTACAATGCAAGTCCCACCTACAAGAAATCAGGGACAGTCTACTACGATGAGAACGGTAACGGCAAGCAGGACCCCGGTGAGCCGGGCATATACAACGTGACCATGTGGCTCTGCATTAATTGTGGAAATATATACCCCTGCAGCACTATCAACATTACAAGGACCGACGCCAATGGGTACTACGAGTTCCCGCTCCTGACGCCAGGGCCTTACGTGGTAAGCGTTCCCGCCGTAACGGACGGGGATTTGTATGATTACAATGAGAAGCTGTATGCCAACGCAAGTCCCGTGCTCGTCCCGCCGCTCGTCTACAACGACGACCCCGTCCCCCGGACATGCATCTTCTTCACTATCACTGACACCAATCACACGGGCAACAACTTCGGCTTCTTCCGCTGGCTATACGTGACAGGCTACAAGTACCTTGATGCCAACAAGAACGGGCAGAGGGATGCCGGTGAGCAGGGCCTCCAGGACTTCACGATAAAGGCATATAATATGACCTGTCTCTACACATCCACGGTCTCTTCTCCGTCGGGCTACTATGAACTCGTCATCAAGAGTCCGGGTATTTACACAGTGAATGAGACCCCCAAGACAGACTGGCAGCAGACTGAGCCTGCCACGGGGAAACTTGTGTTTACGGCAGTTGCCGGGACCAACGTGACGCAGAACTTTGGAAATTTCCAGGTCCAGAACTGCTGTGCATGCCCGACCCAGGCAGTATTTGCATACAGTGCCCTCTCCTCACCTCCCCACACCATCCAGTTCACCGATAAAACGACGGGAAATCCCATATCCTGGCTATGGAACTTCGGGGATGGAAAATATTCACTGTCACGTAACCCGGTCCATACCTATGCGAAGTCCGGGACCTATTCCGTGAAGCTGTCAGTAAAGGCACAGGATTGCAGTGGGAAGACCTACTGGACGTATTATTCCCTGGGAGTGAGGGTTCCCTAAAATTTTTTTCTTATCAAAAACCTCTTTGAATAGTCCGGGCTGTTCTTCACCAGAGCTATCAGAAAACCCATTCCAAAAATTTTCCGTCTGACACATCCATTTTTAATATGGGATAGTAATCAATCTCTTTTTTGCGTTTTACCCTCAATTTATCCAGAAACTATAAATAGTTCCAGTTGATAACAATGTCTTAAGTTCGCAGTCCCATGCGAATCAAGGTGGCATCATGAAAGGCAAAACAGCTCTATTGGTAGCACTCGTTGTGGTTATTGCCCTATGCGGAAGTTATGTAACCGCAGCACGAACACTACCCCCCACGAACGAGACATCAACAATATCAGTGACCACGTCTGTCTCTGCTATCGGGAATGTCTACTCGAGATCCGATATTGTGTATGTGCAGGGCAACGGTAACCTCTCGGATAATCCACCGCTCTCCCAGGACGGAGAAGGACAGTCCACGATTAGCTACCAGGAAGACACAATGGCAGTATCCGGCAACGTAACGTACGACAAGTATACGAACCTGGACACCGGGCCAAAGACTGCCAATGGCAACAACCTGGAGACACAGCGTATTGTTACCTACGATTCGAGCGGTGATGGAACAGAGAATGGCAAGATGGTTTCCTCGGAGAGTATCCTTGTCGAGACCATTGCAACCAATGCGACCATGGGTGAAGGCTGCTGCCCCTGGGGTACAGCTGACGGTACAGCCCTTTCAGGAACAAGTGACATCGTGATTGCCGGTTCGGACATGGTGGTCAGTGAAGCCGCCGTCGTCTCCACGAGCGACGCACGAATCACCGCAGACTCCATCAGCACCCCGGTTGCACTGGATTATACCATCCAGGTGGAAGGGGTTAACCAGACACCCGGTGACCCGAGCACAGGTGCCGTCGGGACGGCCACAGCGTACGTGACGGCAAACCTTCAGGAAGGACTCGGCGATTCCCCGGCAGTGGGAACCGAAGTGACCTATAGTGACGTTACCTCGGCAAGCGGGCTGTTCACGCTGGCAAAGGAAGTGAGTTACACTTCCGGTTAATACATTTTTTCGCGTTTGTGCATTTAACGGGAATCTATCCTCTCCTTCCCGGTCTTTTTAGAGTCCTGAATACCAGGGGTATCTTTTTCCCGGGCTATACACACTCTCCCGATGAAAGAACCGGTGAAGAGAAAGCGATAGGAAGTTTTACCGGTCCGCGGTATGCCGATACTGTTTTATTCCGGACAGGCAACCTATTACCAACCGGAAAAAAGTGGAATGCCCCTGGTCACACCAGGATCTCCATGGAGGGAAACGTATGAAGAATATGGGAGATGAATGGAAATGAGAAAGATTCAACGTGTCCTATTTGTACTTATACTCGTGCTCTTCATTGCCGTATCGGCTTCTGCAGTGCTCATATCTTCAGATTTAAAGGGCACTCCTCGGTCATTGGGTACAACCAAGGCCAGCGTGATGGATAAAATTGCCACGATTCGGGAGAATAACGCGTATTCAGGATACCAGTCGAGGCTTATCCAGTCACTGATCAACCGCGGTAATTCGGGATATCCAATTAGTATTACTGAGACCATCACCACCGGCAGCGGGGTATGCACCAGTTGTTCTGGTGTGAGTCAATATACGCTGATCAACCAGTATTCATCAGTGCCTACCTATTACCCCGATACAATCCAGCCAGCAAGCCGCGGTTACGGAACTCTCGTCATCGTAGGCCCTGACGATGGGAATACTTACTACGTCTGGATAAAGTCTCTCTTCTTTGCCCTGGATGTAGCCGAGGGATATAACATGAGGTGGCATGGGTGCAATTCAATCCCCGTCATTTACGAGAATAACATCCTCGCGGGCTCATACTGCCTGAAGGTGACAACAGGTCCCACGATCGATTCACCTGTGGTCTGGTGCGGAACCGCTGAAGTGGCAGCCAATATGACAACGACGGTCCGTGTGATTCCCAATGCCTGTCCATTTGGCTGCAATTGCTGTTAGGGGAATTTCAGTATCTCAAATACCCTACCCTCTTTTAAAAAGGTTGAACCGAACTCACCGGTCCTCTCCCTGGTTTTCTAGGTTTTCTCCCCGCTGGTCCGAATGGACATGATTGGATGGATACCTCCTGTCAACAAGCACATCCTTTCTAAAATGAAAAGGATGATTTTTCGATTGAGAGTTTGACTAAGGCTGAAGGGCTCTCCCGCCCCACAAATGCCGGACGACAGATACGGGACCGACTCTCCCACGTCCCGTGATGTTGGCTATGCACCTGTTTTTCTTTCCCCCCGGCCGAAAATACCACAAGGCGCCCTGCATGGTAAGCCATAGGTCTATCGTGACACTCTACCTTTGCGGATATCCCGGGAGAGTCAAGAGAACTATCCTGCCTGCCATTGACGCTCCTCCCGTCCCGTTACCTGGCGGGAAATGTCGGTGTTATCACTCGACCCCGGCAGGAGGGGGAAAAAGGATAAAAACGCACGATTCCAATCCTTAAACCATATGATGCGATATGAAATGTATGCCGTCGTGCAAACGCATGGACACGCAAGGGGTTTGGGATAACCGCCCCAGTCTCATCACTGGTACGATATGGAACAAGGCAAAAAGAGTCCCCTGATACCGAACTCAAGAAGGAGCCATTGCCCGGTCTTTGGTGTTGAGAGCGGGGGCCCCATCACCGGCCTTGGTATCCTGGTCTTCGCGTTCGGGGGAGTTCTCCTGCTGACAGGTCGGGATCCTTTGGTAACAGTTCCTCCCGCCCTTTTGTTTAGCGGCTTTGGTCTCGTCCTCGTCATTCTCGGATTGAGGAAATGAGGCACAAAGCCATATGCGGGAAGAGGTCCCATTCACACACGGTGACAATGACACAGGATCCTGGATGTTCATCACCTGAAGGAGACGACCAGGGAGCCCAGCAAGCACTGAAAGAGCAGGCTACACGCTCACCTGACTCCCACGTCAGGCGGTATTCCCTCTCCATTCTCGGGAATGAGCCGGACCCCCGCCATAAGGGCATATTTTTGTCGGCTCTTCGGGACCCTGACAAGGAAACCCGTGCCCAGGCAACCGCCGCCCTCGCTGCTCTCGGGGATGATGTCGTCCCCAGCCTCGTCGTTCTCCTCTCTGATACCGACTGGAAAGTCCGTTACAGGGCGGCAGAGGCGCTCGGAGAGATCCGGAGCAGCAAATCAGTCCAGGCGCTTATCGGGGCCCTATCAGACGAAAAAGACCATGTCCGGTACATGGCGGCAAAGGCCCTCGGGGAGATTGGGGACAGGGGTGCAGTCCCGGCCCTCATTGGTACCCTTGGGGATGAAAATCCGTTTGTCCGGAAGGCCGCCGTGCTCTCTCTTGGGAAAATTGGGGACAATTCCGGCAAGGAGGCGGTCAGAGTACTCTCCAAAGGGGAGAGAATAGACATCGTCCGGGAAGCAATCCAATGCGTCCTTCCGGAGGAGTCTCAGGGAAATCGCCGTGACAGACCTGTTTGAAAGGGAACGGGCCTGGACCGTTTGCATGGGAAAAGGGTTCCCGGGACGGTAATCGACCGGGATTACCGGATCTTTGTCCCGGGTGGGACATCCTTTGAGGGGGAAAGGAGGGATGCAGAATCCCCGGCAGCAAGGATCATCCCCCTGCTCTCAATGCCAAAGATCCGGGCCGGCTGCAGGTTCACAACGATCACCACGTTTTTGCCGACCAGTTCTTCTGGTCGGTAGAAGGGCGCAATCCCTGCCACGACCTGCCGTGTCCCGGTCCCGATATCGACCATCAGCTTGAGCAGCTTTGAGGACTTGGGAACCGGTTCTGCGGAAATGACTCTCCCGGTACGGATGTCCAGCCGGGAAAATTCCTCGATCGAGACCGTCTCAGTTACCTTGCTCCGTTCCCCGGCCTCTTTTACCCTTTTCTGGAGGATGTCGTCCATCTCGCGGATGAATGATTCTTCGAGTTTCTGGAAGATTGGCCGCGGTGCCGGGAGGGGCCTTGCGGGGAGGTCCTGCGCCGCTCTGTCAAGAGTGATCCCCTCTATTTTCTCCGTGTTCCCGACCATCGCCCAGATTTCGCGCGATTTTTCCGGAAGCACCGGCTCGAAGAGGAGGGCAAGGGCATTGACGAGGACGAGGCAGTCCTTGACCACCTGGCACGCTGCATCCCGGTCGGTCTTGACCAGTTTCCAGGGAGCATTTGTCTGGATGTAAGTATTACCGTATGCCGCAAGGGCCATCATCTCGTCGACTGCGGCCTTGAAGTCGTACTGGTGCACTGCCATGTTCACCGATGTGAGGGCCTCCTGTATGCGCCCGAGGATCTCGGGCCTCACCGGAATGCCGGGGACCCCTCCCCATTCCCGGTGGGCAAAGTAGAGGCTCCGGTAGACAAAGTTGCCGAGTGTATTGACAAGCTCGTTGTTGATCCTCTCTGAAAAGACCTTCCAGGAGAAGTTGAGGTCCTTGGTGTGGTTCGTGTAGGAGAGGAGGTAGTAGCGGAGGTAGTCGGCGGGAAGGCCCCGGTCGAGGTAGTCCTCGTTCGTCCAGACAACGTACCCGCGGGACTTCGAGAACTTGTGGTCGTCCACCTTGACCATCCCGCTTGCAACAATGGCATGGGGTGTCCCGTACCCTGCCCCCCGGAGGAGTGCCGGCCAGAAGATGCAATGGTGGTAGATGATGTCCCCGCCGATGAAGTGGGTCACGCGGTTTTCCCCGCACCAGAGGTCCTGCCAGTCATTTCCCGTCTTATTGGCCCATTCCTCGGTGAACGAGATGTATCCGATGGGGGCGTCGACCCAGACGTACACGACAAGGTCATCCCGGCCGGGGAACCTGACCCCCCAGTCTAGCGTCCTCGTGATGCACCAGTCACGGAGTCCCTCCCTGACCCAGCCGAGCGCATAGTTCCGGGCGTTCAGGGTCCCCTGGAGACCTCCGAGGTATCCGAGGAGGAAATCCTGGAAATTGCTTAACCGGAAGAAGTAATGCTCCTGGTCACGCAGCTCTGCCTTTGTCTTGCAAACCATGCAGACGGGTTCCCGTATTTCGCCCGGTTCGAGGTGGCGGCCGCACCCCTGGTCACACTCGTCTCCCCGCGCCGGAGTCCCGCAGTGGGGACACAGCCCTTCCACGTAGCGGTCAGGGAGGAACCGCTGGCATTGCGGGCAGTAACTCTGCTGGATGACCCGGGAATAGACGTGACCGTTCTCGATGAGCCTCCTGACGATTTTCTGCGTGCGAGCGTGGTTCGTGGGGTCATCGGTCATCCCGAAGTGGTCAAAGTTGACCAGCATCCGCCTGAATGTCTCTGCGAAATGGGCATGGTAGCGTTCGGACATCTCGCGGGGCGAGATCTTTGCCTCCTCTGCACTGACAACGATGGGCGTGCCGTGGTTGTCAGACCCGCAGATGAATACCACGTCCTCCCCTGTCCTCCGGAGGTAACGAACGTAGAAATCGGCCGGGACATACGTCCGCAGGTGCCCGATGTGACAGGGCCCGTTCGTATAGGGGAGGCCGCAGGTCACCAGGATGGGCTGCTTTTTCATCACTATGCTTTTGATGGTGATGCTATAAATAACTAAAAGAAGAATGGGCAAAAAGATCGTCCTGCCAACCCTCTCCCTCGGTTCAGAACCGGGCCACATCTCCCCGGCCCGGCTTGCGGAGTGGATCGGGCAGCAGAGAGGGCAGTGGGCAGACCTCACGTCATACCACGTAGAGAGCTGCCTACTGCCCCAGGTGGAGGCAGGGATTACTCTTCCCTGTGCCGGCGGAAAGTTCTATTCCACGAGGTTGGGAGAGGCAATCAAGGGCCTCGCGAATGGTCGCGTCACCGGAGAGCTGGACCTCGACACCCAGTACCTCGGAGACGATGCCGGGAGGGCGAGGAGAATTGCACCGGTATGCCGGTTCGCCGTCCCTGCACCCCACATCCTGGTGAATACCGGTCCATCGGAGAAGGACCAGGAAGAGGCAAAGTTTGCCCTTTACCAGAAATACAGCCTCATTTTCAGGACAATGAGGGATGACGGGATAGCAGGGCATGTCTGCATTGGGGAGAGGGCAGTCCCCGAAGAGATGGAAGCGCTCGCGGGAAAACGTGTCCTCTTCTTCGTGGAGGAAGGAGATGCCGCCACCCTGGAGACAATTCTCGACTATCAGCACGTTATTGTCATCAAGGGAGAGGAGATCACTGCCGTCATGGATCTTTGCGACAGGTATGATATCTTCCGCGTCGTGATCCGTGACCCCCGCAAAGACGATATACGGGCATTACTCCAGGTATTTGACCAGGATCAGGTCCAGGTGGCCGGATATGGGAGTGATTGCCAGCCTGAGTACTGGAAGGCCGTTGCAGGGTTTGCAACAATTGACGTGTAAAGGACACGCCAATCCGGGGACAAACGCCCCTTTTCATCCGTGCAGCGCGGGGGTTCAGGGCAGGGATTCTGCCTGTTCCACGAACTCCCTGGCGTAGGGACACCGGCCGAACAGCTGCAGGAGGACCCGGTCCCAGAAGGTAAAGGAAAAATTTCCGCCTGCAGCATGGGGATGGCCGCCACCCCCAAAATTCCTGGCAAGGATATGGCTGACGGGCGGGACTGACCGGAGGGAGAACCTGCCGGAGGGGGAGACGAGGACTTCCATCTCGGTTTTGAGCTGTTTTCTCATCTCGGCGGCGGTCTCGCTGGGGTATCCATAGAGGGGGGCAAACGCGATACGATACCTCTTTCCATAAACCTGTGCCTTACTGATGCTCTTTTTCATGATCCTGTCCATTTCCCGTTGGATATCGCGGTACTGCTCCCGTATCCTGTCATCGGAAAAGATCCCCAGGGCAAGGCGGTCCCGCACGTAGTCCCGGTTTTCCCTCCGCTGGAGGACCTGGCCGAGGACTGCTGACCGGGGGTCAGCATGGACCCACAGGTCATAATCACAGACCACGGATCCAATCTCCCGGGCGACGGGGTCCTCAGGCAGGAGGTCCCGGGCACAGAGGCCCGTTGCGCAGGTATCCACGTCGATGTGCAGGAGCTCGCACCGGGAAGCACACCTCTCCTTCTCCTCGTCTCGCCACCGGTGGTGGTCGCGCCACTCCACTCTCCACCCCTGCTCCCTGATGGCAGAAAGGACGTTTTCAGCCCCGGAGAAGTACCCAAGGTCCGAGATGCTCAGGATATCCCCGTTCCCGGGGGCTCCTGCAATGAGTCCCATCACGTGGGGGAACCGTCCCACCGAGCAGAAAAGAGAAATGACATGGGGATATGCCCGGCGGTGGATTGCATCACAGCCCACGGCATCGAGGTCATTGTGGGTCAGGTGCACAACCCCCCTCTCCCTTGCCTTGAGGAGGGAGAGAAGTTCATCGTCATTTTCCTTCCGGCGGTCATGGGACCAGGGGAGTTTCATCCAGTGCACCGCCATGGAAACGCAGGCTTTTGACGCAGTCTTTTGTTCATCCCGGAAAACACATATTTTATTAGGCGGGACTGACAATATTGTTTCCCTGCCTCAGTAGCTCAGTTCGGGAGAGCGCCAGACTGAAGATCTGGTTGTCCCCGGTTCAAATCCGGGCTGAGGCATTTTGGCACCTTACTGAGGCATTTTGGCACCTTACTGAGGCATTTTGGCACCTTAGGTTCAATGCCTTTACTTTTTTAACCGGGTGTGACCATCTACACATGGCAAGTACGCCCGATGTGAAGCCCGATTTTTACCGGGCCAACAACCGATACAGTGCGGATAGGTCTATTTCTTAGGCTCTGGAACGCGGCCAGATCGCAGGGGGCGAGGCCGAGATCATCACCAGGTATACCACCGAACGTGAAGCCAGGGCGGGTGTCTCCGCCGTGCGGGTGAAGAAGATCACCCGCACGCTGGTATCATGGTGCAGGTTCCTGGCTGTCCCTTACCTGTCACAAGTGTCACAAAGTGGGGTAGAAGTAAGGTAAAATCCGGGTGAAAGCTCGGGATCATGCCCGCCTTCCCTAGAGTCACTGACAAAAACCATGATAATGTGAGCGTGCAAATACCAGGATAGTGATACTCGTGAACCCCGAAGAGTTCAGTCCGGAAGAGGTGATAGGGAAGCCCTATGAACACGGGATGCTTCCCTATGGCGGCGGCGTGAGCCTGAAGACCGGACTAATAGTTTTCGCGACCAGCCGGGAAGAGCACGAGCGGATCATGTCAGAGCTCCGGGCCCTTGAATGACCGGTCGGGTCTTCATCGACACCTGTATATTTTTTGATGCAATTTCCGACCATGCAGTCGGCCAGGTCCTGCAGCACTTGAAAAATATCGAGTTCAGTTTCTGTACTTCCCTCCCCGTGCTCGGCGAGTTCGTCAGCGAAACGGCGGCACTCCCCGACAAGGAAGACAAGATACGGGGATTCTTTAACTTGGTCGATACCCTTGATCTGGTCGCCTTGGTGCCGGACAGCAGGGTAAGTTATGCCTGTTATCTCCTGTGTAAATATAATGAGGATGAGCGTATGCGTGCGGAGCATACCGACCTAGTGCACCTTGGATATGCAATGGCGTATCAGGTGCCGGTCTTCCTTACCACCGACCGGCACCTTTCCCACTTCCGGATCCCTGCGAAGTTGATGGAGAAAGGGTATCAACAGCCCTGGATGATGGACGTTGCGGGTGTGAAACGGGAGTATTTGGGGAAGAGGAGATAGAGAGCCATGAAGAAAAAAGAACAGTGAAAAGGGGGAAAATATTCTGTTTTATGAGATGCGCAACATTTTCTTTCTGACCCGTTTCTATGGTATCTTCCACGATAGCCACTACCGTACGGGCCGAAGTCGCATCTTCGCACCGTTTCTCCTGTATCAAAGCCGAGTATGGGATGCACACGATCGATGCTGCATTGGCATCGAACCGGATCACGAAACGCGATGCCGATCTCATCAAGGAGTTCATCGCTGAGCGGAAAGTTGCCGCCAACATCGGCACCAACATGGCTCAATCGGTGAAATAAGGATGAACGGGGGTCTTTGAAAGTGGGGAAGGAAAAGCTTTACTGTGTCGGATAAATGGGGAGCGAATAGGATCCTGTAATCTCTCCCATTTTTTCTGACAGTGATCCAACGGAAGTGCAGAGCCAGGATGAACAAAAGATCATCCGTGTGATTTAATGAATTAGCAGGAGAATTGTCAATAGTAGCCCCCTCCTTTTTTCCTCAATAAAAATCGCCTGATACACAGTTCAATCTATGATTCAGAAGAAATTCATAGACCTAGTGTAAAAGTACATTTCTAAAAACCTCTAAATCGAAAAATAAGCAAGA
>Ga0272448_1000342_pt1 | contig 72837 bp, 51 predicted proteins | sample YNPCB0191_FD_202220 | JGI IMG/M metagenome (GOLD analysis project Ga0272448, IMG submission 202220) | Hot spring sediment microbial communities from Yellowstone National Park, WY, United States - YNP-CB-019-1 | ecosystem: Environmental > Aquatic > Thermal springs > Hot (42-90C) > Sediment...
TGGTATATTCCAATCTCGTTGAAATGGACGAGGATGGCGCCGAGCGATATGTGACCGACTTCGGAAAAGGAACGCAGCGATGGGATTACCGCGAGCATCTTGCCGGGCGCCAGCCGCCGGTTCACGGTGCCGCCTTTGCTTATCCGCGCCGCATTTTTGACGACTTCGGGCCGTTGTGGCAGGGCGTGGTTTTCGAGGACAACGTCCTGAACTGGCGCGCCGAACTGACCGGGGGCGTGTTGCTCTGTCCCCAGCCACTGGTTCGCCACCGCAACCATCAAGGGCAACTTACCAACCTCTATTCAACCGCCGCTCTGCGCGAGGCCGACGAGCGGCGTCGGCACTTGCAGTGGAGCAACGTGGTCACCCGCCGTCAAAACCTCGCCGATGCGCAGCTCGCCCTGCAACGCGGCTGGCTCGATGCGGCGACCTATCCCGAAGCGGAACGCTTTCTGACGGCCCAGTTGCAAGCGGAGGAGCGTGATTACGAACTGTTTTGGAACCGTTTACCGCGACGCTGGCGACGATTGCTCGATGCCGAGGCGCGACGCGGGAAACGCGCCACTCAACTGTTGTTCGCAGCCTTGCCACGACCGTTGTATTTGGCGGCGTTGCGAGCGGTCGCAAGGTTGAAATCATGCGCCTGATGATTGTCACTGCCGACGACCTCCGCCGCGAGTATGGCGGAGGACAGGTCTATGTTCGCAACTTGCTGCGGGCGCTTTTGGATGCCGGCCACGAGGTGAAAGTGACCAACGACCCCGACGAAATTCCCCGCGCCAAACCGGACGTTGTCCATGCGCACGGCCTGAAAGCCGCAGCCGCCCGCGCGGCCCGTAACGCCGGAGTGCCCTGCGTGGTGACCATGCACCACGGCGGGCTGGTGTGTCCGCAGGGAGCGTTGTTGGATTGGGAAGACCGGATCTGCCGCCGATCTGTCGAGCAACAAATCTGCACTCGTTGTTGTCTGCGTGGACGCTGGTGGGGCAACGCGCCGCTTGCCGTCGGTAAGCTGTTGCGCCGGCTACCGAACATCCCGTTCGTGACGCCCGCCATGACAACGCCGCTGGCCGTGGCCGAGAAACGCGCTGAAATCGCCGCGCTGGCACGCGATGTGACGCGATTTGTCGCGCCGTCGGTGGCCGCGCAGGAAGCGCTGCTCCGCAACGGCATCCCGCGCGAACGCGCCGTTGTTGTTCCACATGGCATTGAGCCGCTGCTTAAGACGGATCGCCGCCGTCCCGGCGGTTGTTCCGCAGACTTTGACTGCTGGGACGGCGGCGTTCCGCGCCCTGTGCGGTTCGCGTATGTCGGGCGGATTGGACGCGAGAAAGGATTGCACGTGCTCATTGAGGCGTTTCGCCGTCTGCGGGGTGAGGCCGAGCTGCATGTGATCGGCGCGGCGCATTCCAAATGGGACAAACGCTATTTGCGACGGATTGCGTTGCCGCCGCGCGTTGTCTTGCGCGGTCATCTCACCGGCGAGGCATTCATTTTGGCGTGGGCGCAGTGCGCCGTGACGGTGTTGCCGAGCATTTGCCTGGAGGTGTTCGGGCTGGTTGTTGCCGAATCATTCTCACTGGGTCGTCCGGTGATTGTGAGCGATTGTGGCGGTCCCGCCGAGCAGGTGCGGGATGGTGTAGATGGTTTTATCGTACCGCCCAACGATCCTGCTGCGGTCGCGGTGGCGATGCAGCGGTTTGTGGACAACCCATCGCTGGCTGCCGACATGGCAACCCGGTTGCCGCGTCCGCGCACCTTGGCCGAGCATGTAGCGGATTTGGAACGGGTGTATTCGCCATGTTTCGACGTTTCGCGGCGCTCGCACAGCCCATGACCACTTGTTGCGGAAAGTTCCCCACGACCATGAGTTCGCCATCTATGTTTTCCCGTCTTTTGCATTGGGTGGCTCGTCATACTCCTCTGCGGATCAAAGGGGTTTTACGGAGTTTGGTGACGCCTCGTTTGGAGCATCTTCCCGACGTTCCCGAATTGTTTCGGTGGTATTACGTCCTCGTCCAACATCCCGACGTGGAAAGACGACCGGGGGGATGGCTCTACAAGGGGAAGTTTTATCCCGATTACCTGATGATGGGAGGCGCCAGTCATGCCATTTTCCCGGTAGCGCTTCGGTTTTGCCAGGGAACGGGTGTGGACATCGGTGCGGGCTTTTGGCCGTTGCCGGGTGCGATGGCTGTGGATGAGTACCGGGGTCCCGGCAAAGGGAAAACCATTGCCGATTTTCCGGATCAGTCATTGGATTATATTTTCAGTTCGCATTGTCTCGAACACATCGGAGCGTGGGAGGCTGCCTTGTGCGAATGGGTCAGGAAACTGAAACCCGGCGGTGTCCTTTTCCTCTACCTGCCTCATCCGTCTTGTGAACTGTGGCATCCGGGATCGCCGTTTGTCGGCGACGGGCATCAATGGATACCGAATCCCGACGTCGTGAAACAGGCGCTTCAACGATGCGGCTGCGTCATCGAAGCGTTCGATGACGGTCCTGATGCCATGCAGAGTTTCTATGTTTGCGGGCGAAAACAGGCTTGAAACCGCGGAGAATCGGCCCGTGGTGTGGGTATTGCCGACCTTATCGGACGTAGAGCGCGTTCTGCTGAGGGACGGGCGTGCTGTGGGGCGGGTGGTGGCCGGTTATTTGTGCGGGTGCTTCATCAACGCCGGGTTGTGGGTGTTGCGAAACCTGTTGTTTGCCAGTCGCGGTTATCATCGGAGAGATTTTCAACGGATTGTGGTGTACACCGTTGGTATTCTCGGTGACAACGTGGTGATGCTGCCGTCGTTGGCTGCTCTGCGCCGGGCCTATCCGAAGGCGGACATTACCTTGTTGGTTAACACGCAAACATGGGATGCCCGTGGCGCCGTGGAGTTGCTTGACGGACTGCCGTGGTTCGACCGCTGGCGACAGGTCAACGATGATTTGTTGCGGCGTTGTGGCGTGCATTTTGTGCTCGACCGTCAACAGATCGGCGATGTGCGAGCCGACTTGTTTGTCAACCTATCGCCCTTTGGGAATCGCGGTTGGGTTGGCGCCGTTGTGCGTGAACTGGCACTGGCGAGGAAGCTCGGTGCCCGTCACGCCGTGGGATTTCGTGTCAGCGGGCCGCGTTTTGCGTTGCCGTGGCTGATCCACAACGAACCGCGGCGTGGCGCTGAGGTGCTCGCGGCGTTGGGATTGGTTCCTGAAACGGATTGTTTGCCGCTGAATCCCACCGCTCGCGATTCGATCCGCGCCAAATGTCCCTGCGACAGCAAGATCGTCGTAATCCATCCTGGCGCGAAATTCAAAATTAAGGAATGGCCGGCCGAGCGATTCGGGAAAGTGGCCGCCATGCTGGCGGAGCGGGGGTTTCATCCTGTCGTGACGGGTGCCGCCGGCGAGCGGACCACAGCAGAGGCTGTTTGCCGCGTGGCAGGCGGCTGTGCGGTGAACCTGGCAGGTCAGACCACCGTGGCCGAACTGGCGGAACTGTTGCGGATGTCGGCGCTTTGCCTGACCAATGATACTGGCACGATGCACTTGGCCGCGCTGCTCCAGGTGCCCACGGTGGCATTGTTCACGATGCGGAACCATCCGCGTCACTGGTTCCCCAACGGGTCGCGTGTGCGGGTGTTGTGTTCGCCGGTCCCGTGTCGGTTTTGTTTTCTCGATGGCGATTGTCCATATGAGAAGCTGTGCCTTACCAGCATAACCGTGACAGATGTGACGAATGCTATTGAGAGTGTGGTGGAGTCATTGAAATAAGGAGACCAAGATGCCGATTCCTACGTTGCAATATCCTGGTGAAAGGCCCGAAATGTTGAAGTACATACCAAACGAATCGAAACGGATACTGGAAGTAGGGTGTGGCGGCGGCGGTTTTGCAGTGCAACTGCTCTCGGATAGACGCGAGGTTTGGGCGGTTGAACCAGATCCAGAAGCAGCACAAATTGTTGTATCCCGAAAACTGCACAGGGTCTTAAACCACAAAATCGAAGACTGCAGCCATATGCTGCCCGATGACTATTTTGACGTGATTATTTGTAACGATGTGTTGGAACATCTGTATGATCCTTGGCGTGCCCTGAGGTTGCTGCGGCCCAAGCTCTCACAAAACGGGAAGCTCATCGCCTCCATACCAAACTTCCGGTACGTCACCAATCTCTACCAGATTGTTGTGCAGAAAGATTGGCGGTATGAAAAAGCCGGGATTTTGGATGCCACGCACATACGGTTCTTTACGCGCAAGAGCATCGAATCCCTGTTTTCGACCTGCGGCTATCGCATCCTTCAGCTCGATGGCATCACCCGAACAAAGTCTCTGAGAGGTTGGATGCTGGCGTTCCTGATCAACGTGGTATCGTTCGGATATCATCGCGATATCTTTTTCAAGCAGTTTGCAATTGTCGCAGAAAAACTCCAGTCATGATCATCACGATGCTTCAAGGGGGGGATGGGAAATCAGATGTTTCAATATGCTGCTGGGTTGGCCGTGGCGACCCGACACCGTGTTCCCCTGAAACTGGATATTTGTTATCTGCTGGACAAAAGCAGGCGATACTTTCGCTATACGCACCGGGAATACGCCCTCGATGTGTTCAACATCACCGCCACCATTGCGTCGCCCGTGGAAATCGCTCGTTTCACCGTCCCTCGCGTCGGCAACAAGTACCTGTACCATTTGCGGAAACGGCTACGGAAAGGTTGGCATGTTGTCCGGGAATCGGACCTTCGCGACGGGGAGGACTTCCTTCGCATTCCATCCGATGCGTACCTGGAGGGATACTGGCAACGGGCAGCATACGTTGCTCCTCTGCGGGAAATGCTGTTACGGGAGTTTTCGTTCAAGGAAGCGCTCCCTGCCTTTTGTCGCCCCATCGAGGAAGCGATTCGGGCAGTTCCTTCCGTGTGTGTTCTCTTTCGCCGAGGCGATTACGTAGGGCATCCGGAGTGGGATATTTTGGATTTACGATATTACAACGCTGCCGTTGATTATCTTCAGGCACGACAGAACCGGTTGGTCTATTTTGTGTTTTCCGATGATATCCCGTGGTGTCGTGCTCATTTTCGTCGCGACGACATCTCCATTCAGTTTGTGGATCAACAGTACACCGGCCCCAAGGCCCAATATTACCTGCAGCTCATGATGGCCTGTCAACATTACATCATCCCCAACAGCACCTACTCCTGGTGGGCGGCGTGGCTCAACGAGCGTCCATCGAAAATGGTCATTGCCCCTCAAAAATGGTTCAAAAGCCAAACCGCCGGGCGGAATCCCATCCTGCCTGACGACTGGATCGCCTTATAGATTCTCATGTCATCTGTTTGCCAGACCTCCAACCCTTCCCACGTACTTCTGGCCATTCCTTGCCTCTCGCGGGGAGGAACGGAAATGCAGACTTTGTTGCTCGCACGAGTTCTCAAGCAACAGAAACATTCCGTCACAGTGGTTTGCTACTTCGAATACGACCGGGATGTGGTGAACGAATTTACGACCGCCGGTATCGCCGTGGATTGCCGGGGATGGGATCGAACCGTGGGGTGCATGGAATTGGTGCGCACATTGACCGCCCTGTTTCGTGCGAGAACGCCCGCTATCGTGCACGTGCAGTACATGACCCCCGGATTCCTGCCGCTGCTGGCAGCACGGCTGGCGAATGTCCCTCGTGTCTTCGCCACGGTGCATCAACCGGCGACGCCGTATGGATGGAAACCACGGTTGTTGCTGCGGTTGGCCGCGCAAATGTGCGACCGTTTTATTTGTGTGTCGGAAGCTGCGGCGAAATCCTGGTTTGGCCGTGCCTCGCGCTGTGTCGTGATTCATAACGCGGTGGACATTGCGCGAATTGATGCGATTTCTCCAGAAACCGGTCGCGACCCGAAGGCTGCTCCCACGGTCATCGGCGCCGTTGCGCGTATCCGTCACGAGAAGGGAATGGATGTATTGCTCAACGCGTTCGCCGGTATCACGGGCGCGCGGCTGCGGATTGTCGGCGACGGGCCGGACCGTGCAGCGTTGGAGAGGCGCGGCGTGGCGAATGTGGAGTGGGTCGGCCAACAACCGTGGGAACGTGCCATCGCTTGGATGAAGGGGATGGACATCGTGGTGGTGCCGTCGCGCTTCGAGGGATTCGGGCTGACGGCGGCCGAAGCGATGGCGGCCGGCAAAGCGGTAGTGGCTTCGGATGTGGACGGGCTGCGCGAGGTGGTCGGCGATGCCGGGGTGTTGGTGCCTGCCGGCGATGCGGCGGCGTTGGCGGTGGCGTTGAAACGGTTGTTGGCGGATCCGCAAGAACGAGCCGTACTGGGGCGAAAAGCGCGAGAACGGGTGGAGACGATGTTTTCTTTGGAGACGTTTTGTCGAAAGATCGGAGAGTTGTACGGATGATCAGCGTCGTCATTCCCTTGTACAACAAGGAGAAGACCATTGAGCGGGCGTTGCGGTCGGTGCTGGCGCAGACGTTTCAGGATTTTGAGGTGATTGTGGTGGATGACGGTTCGACGGATCAGGGGCCGCAGGTGGTGAGTCGGCTTGCGGATTCGAGGATTCGTTTGGTGTGGCAGGCGAATGCGGGAGTGTCGGCGGCGCGCAATCGCGGCGTCGCAGAAGCCCGCAGCGAGGTGGTGGCGTTTTTGGATGCCGACGATGAATGGTTGCCGCCGTTTCTGGAGGCCATTCAGGGGTTGGTCCGGGCCAATCCGATGGCCGTGCTGTTTGCGACCGGTTATTTCAAACAAACGGACGATGGCGTATGCCGCCCGGTGCGAGTCGAGGCGGGTGGCGGGTGGGATTATTTTCAGGTGGCTGCCGATGGGGATCCGCCTGTTCATGTATCGGCGGCAGCGGTGCGCAAGAGCGCTCTGGAGGCCATCGGCGGTTTTCCAGTCGGGATTCGATCGGGGGAAGACCTGCTGACGTGGGCGCGGCTGGCGGCGCAGTTTTCTCTCGCGTATGATGAGCGTTGTTTGGCGCGGTTTTACGAGCCGCGATCTATTGAAGAGCGTCCGGGGCGATTGGAGCAGGAAGATGACAGAGTGTTGGAAGGGCTGCTGGCGTTGCGGCCATCGGTTCGCCCGGAACAGCAAAAGGCGTTTGACCGTTACATTGGTCAATGGCTTGCGATGCGGGCCTCGGTGATGCTCCAGGCAGGGCGGGGGAGCGATGCGCGCCAAGCGGCATTGTCGGCCATGCGATGGCGTGGGGTTGAGATGAAACTGGTCGGGTTTGTAATTTTGGGATGGTTCCCTTCGTCGCTGGCGAGGGCGTTGTATGGGTTTCTGCGGGACCAACGGGTCCGCGCTGGTCGGTCATGAAGATTCAACGGAAAGAGGTTCCTCGTTCGGCTCGGATCGTGGTGACGGAGGAATTGATTGCTTCGGCGCGGCCCCGGTTTGTGCTCGAATTGGGCGCTGGCGATTTTAGTTTCGAGACGATGCGCCATGCGTTGCCGGTGGTGAGATGGACAAAAGCAGATTTCCAGCCTCCCTGTGATGTGGTATGCGATTTGAATCGCCCGGAGTTTCATCTGCCGTTTGCCGATGCCTCCTTTGACATGGTGATTATGACGGAGTTGATCGAGCATTTGCTGTGGCCGCACTTGCTGTTGCGGGAAACGCATCGCGTGTTGGGAGCAGGCGGGCACTTGATTGTCAGTGTACCGAACTGTGTGAGCCTGAGTTATCGGCTGGCGTGGTTGTGGGGACATGTGCCTTCCTGCGCGGCGGCCGGGAATTTGCCGGCTCCGCTGGGTATGACGGCTTATCCTGTGGCCGGTGGCGGGACGATTGCCGGGCATGTGATAGACTTCAATTGGGCGCGTTTGAAAGCACTGTTGGTTCATGAGAAGTTTGACCCGGTTTGTGTCCGCGGGAGCGGCTTATACTGGTATCGGCAATGGTTGCCTCCCTGGGCGTTGCCCGCGCGGTGGGCTTCCAATTTGATTGTCAAAGCGGTTCGAAGAACGACGTCCGCATGAAGGTCGTATTTGCTCATACCGATTTTCGTCTGTACTGGCCGGTGCGGTTGCGGCGGTTGCGCGAATATCTGCAGGAGTGCGGTGTGGAATTGCAGGTGGTGGAAATCGCGGGCAAAGGTTCTCCGTATGCTTTTGCCGGTCGCAGTGATCCGGGGGGCGATGGATGGCGGTGTTTGTTCCCCGAAGCGGCAATGGAGGAGATTGAGCCGAGACGGGCGTGTGGCGCCCTGTTCGGGGCGTTGGATGAACTGCAACCCGATGTCGTGTTTGCCGGCGCGCTGGCGTTTCCCTCCGGCGCGACGGCCTTGCGTTGGGCGCGGCGGCGGAATCGTCGGGTGGTGATCTTTGACGATGCGCGGCGGATGGATGTGCCGCGGAACTGGTTGGTGAACGCGGTGAAGCGACGTTTGTTTGCGCAGGCGGATGCGTGGTTGTTGCCGGCCCCGTCGCACATGGCGGACTACGAGTTCTGGGGCGTCTCTCGGGAGCGAATGTTTTTCGGGGTGGATGTAGTGGACAATGATTTTTTTGCCCGGCACGCCGATGCGGCGCGGCAGGAAGCGGCGCGGTGGCGGCAAGAACTGGAGTTGCCGGATCGTTTTGTGTTGGGAGTGGGCCGTCAAGTGCCGAAGAAGAACTGGACGAGGTTGTTGGAAGCGTGGGAGGCGGCGGCGCTGGCGGGTTGGAGTTTGGTGTTGATCGGAAACGGCCCTGATCGGAATCGGTTGGAAGCACTGGCGTCCGACCGGGTTCTTTTCCGCGATTTCGTCTCGCAAGAACGACTCGCCGTCTATTATGGGTTGGCATCGGCGTTGATTCTGCCGAGTTTGCGCGGGGAAACCTGGGGGTTGGTGGTCAACGAGGCGATGGCGGCGGGCTTGCCCGTGTTGGTGAGTCGGCAATGCGGTTGCGCGGCCACGTTGGTGGAGCCGGGCGGCAACGGATGGGTGTTCGATGCGTGGCGAACGGAAGAGATGGTAACGGTGCTGCGGGCTTGCATGAGCAGCACGGAACTGAAACGAATGGGGCATCGGTCGCGGCAGATCATCGCGGACTGGGGGTTGCCGCGGTTCTGTGAAGGGGCATGGAGCGCGTGGCAGTGTGCGATGCAATCCCCTCCCCAACGAGCAACGGTCGCCGATCGTTTGTTACTGGGTTTTTGGAACGGACGGTATCGGCCCTTGTAAGGAGAATCGGTTGGAAGATACGACTCAAACAAATGCGCGCCCGCCGGAGACGTGGTTGCCGGCGGTGCTGTTCGGGGGAATGATCGCGGCAAGCGTCTTTTCGGTTTCGATCATGGGGTTCAGTCTCACCGGATGGGCGTGGGTGGCCGGATTGTTGGCGGGCGCGGCGTTGTTTTTGAAAAAAGGAACAACGCTCGTTGTCTTGCCATTCCAATATTGGCTGCCGTGGGCCGTAATGGTGTTGCTCTATGTCGGATGGGGATTCGAACACGCGGTGCAATCGGCCTTGCAGATTCTCTGCCCCCTGATGGTCGGCATGGCGGTGTCCACGTTGCGGCCCGCCGAGGCGGAAGCCGAAACATTTCTGAAGTGGTGTCGCATGGGCGCGATGTTGTTTCTCGGTGTCATGGTGTTTGTGCGGTTGCCGATGCTGTTGCTGGGCCGGTTGCCGGAGACGACGGGACTGGCGCCGCAGGCGATGACGGCCATGCTGTTTCAGAGTTTGTTCCTCTGTTCGTGGTTGCTGCGGCGCGACAAGACCGACCTGCTGTTGTATCTGGGCTGCGCGGTGTTTGTCATTGTGTCGCTGGTGCGCGGCGCGATGTTGGGCAGCCTGGCGCTGGTGGTGTTGACGTTGGCGCCGCTGTCGTTCGCGCGGCGCGTCATGATTGCCGTCGCGGCGGTGGTGATCGGCTGGATGGTGTTCCAGATGCCGACCGTGCAGAAAAAAATGTTCTGGTCCGGCAGGGGCGGCATTGAAGATTTGCGCTGGGACAATCCCGACCTGCGCAAGCACACCCGCGACCTGATGTGGAACCGGCTCTGGAGCGGCGTGCAGGAGCGACCGTGGCTCGGCCACGGCGGCAACGCTTCCGCGACCGATTTGGTGGAGGCGGGTTTTGGCGACCTGCCGCACAACGACTGGCTCCGCATCCTCTTCAACTATGGGATCGTCGGCTGTGCGCTCTATGTGTTGGCGATGCTGGTGCAAATCCTCCACGGTTGGCGCTGGGCCGAATCGGCGCCGCTTCACACCCGCGTGCTGTTGCATGGCGGATTGTCGGCGTTTGTTCCGTATGCCGTGGTGATGTTCTTCGACAACATTCTCATTTACGCCACCTTTTACGGCAACCTTCACTTTCTCCTGCTCGGTTTCGCCTACGGCAGTCTCGCCGCTGAAGTCGAGAAGGAGCCAATCACGGAAACCTGATGCGCGTCGCCATCGTCCATAATGCCTACGGCAAACCCAGCGGCGAAGAAACCGCCATCGAGACGCAGGCGGCGCTGTTGCAGGCGCGCGGCCACAGCGTTGTGCGCTTCCAGCGCAGCAGCGCCGAGATCGAGACGATGATGTTTGGCAACGCCCGCGCCTTTTTCACCGGCATCTGCAATCCCGCCGCGCGCCGCGCCTTCGCGCGCTTCCTCGACCGCGAGCGGCCCGACGTGATCCACGTCCACAATCTTTTCCCGCTGATTTCGCCGGCGATTCTCGCCGAGTGCCGGCGCGCGCCGACGGTGATGACGCTGCACAATTTCCGGCTCATTTGTCCCAATGCGCTCCTGTTGCGGAACGGGCGGCTTTGCCGCGATTGCCTTGGCGGGCGCGAGTATCGCTGCGTCCTTCACAACTGCGAGCGCAACTTCTCCAAGAGCCTCGGCTACGCGCTGCGCACCGCGTTTGCCCGGCGCAGCGGCCTGCTCGACAACGTCCGCCGCTTCATCTGCCTGACGGCGTTTCAACGCGACCTGTTTGTGCGCGAAGGGTTCCCTGCGGAGAAAATGGTGGTGATCCCCAACGCGATTCCGCCGGTGTGGCTGCGCGAGCCGCCGCACGAGGGAGGCGAATTTGTGGGATATGTCGGTCGGATCAGTCCCGAAAAAGATGTGCCAACGCTGTTGGAGGCCGCCCGTCGTCTGCCCGACCTTCCTTTCAAACTGGCTGGTTCCCACTGGCGAATGCCCGAACTGCTTCGCGCGGCACCGCCCAACGTCGAGTTGGTCGGGCACTTGGACACGGAACCGTTGCGCGCGTTCTATCGCCGGATGCGGGTACTGGTGTTTGCGACGCGCTGTTACGAAAATTTCCCGGTCACGCTGCTGGAGGCGATGGCGCAGGACATCCCGATTGTCTGCGCCCGGATCGGCGGTTTGCCGGAGATCGTCGAGGGGGCGTTCTACGAACCGGGAAATGCTGCGGATTTGGCGGCGCGGATTCAGGCGTGTTGGAACGCCGCCGTCCCGGCGGTTTCGGGCCGCGAGAAGGCGCTGCGGGAGTATCATCCCGACGTGGTGGCACGCCGGCTTGAGGCGGTTTACGATGATGTCCGATAAACGGAAGTTGCTGATTTTATTTTTGGTGGCGCTGGCGGTCCGGCTCGCTGTCATCGTCGCGCGCGGTCCGACGGTTGCGCCGGTGGACTGGGCCGACGACCACATGTATCACGCCATCGCGGGGAAACTGGTGGCGGAGCGCCAATACGAGAACCCGTGGTATCCGCCGGGCTACGCGATCTTTCTGGCGGCCATTTACACGGTCACGGGGCCGTCGCCGCTGGCGGCGCGCGTGGTGAACGCGTTGCTCGGCGCGCTGACCTGCGTTCTGGTGTATCGGCTTGGCGCCAGGGTTTTTTCGCGGCGGGAAGGCTTGCTGGCGGCGGCGTTGCTGGCGGTGTATCCCGGCCACGGCTACATGGCGTGGCATGTGATGCCGGAGGTGCTCTACACGCTGCTGCTGCTGGCGGCGGTGATGCTGGCGTTGAAGGTCGCGGAACATCCGACGGTCCGAGGCGGGTTGCTGGCGGGTGTGACGCTGGGATGTTTTCACATCGTCAAATCGAACCTCTATCCGTTTCCGGCGTTGTTGATGGCGTGGTTCGCGTTCACCGCGCGCCGCGCGGGTGCATTCGTTGCGATCATGGCCGGGTTTGCGGCGTTGGCGTGCGTGACGCCGCTGGCGAATTCATTGTCGCCGTCGCGCCGCGCCGACGCGATGCCGGCCAACGCGGGCAACACGTTCTGGACGGCGAACAACCCGATGGCCGACGGCTGGTTCATCCACGCCGAGTTCTTTCCGCCGGGTCAGGCGTTCATCGAGCGGCACGGATTCAAGGAACGGCTGGAGAAAGCCGACGTCTTCGAGCAAAGCCGTATCTACCGGACGCTGGGGCTGCTCTGGATTCGCGAGCATCCCGGCGATTTCCTCCTGCTCTGCTTGAAGAAACTCAATAACGCCTTCGGAATGCCGTCGCACTCGACGGTGTTCACGCGTCATCCCGTGACGGCCCGGCTGGCGCACGTGCTGACATACGGCTGGATTGCCGCGCTCGGCGTCCTCGGCATGATCCTGGCGCGCCGGCGATGGCGAGAGTGTTCGTTGTTGTACCTTGTGGTGGCGAGTTACGTGATGATGGTGCTCATCTTTTACGGCAGCAGCCGGTTCACGCTGATCGTGATGCCGGTGCTGATGCTGTTTGCCGGGCACGCGATTGTGGCGTGGCTCGACCGACGGCCCGCGACGAACGTGCGCATCACGGGCGCGACGCGCGCCGAGGCGCTGGCGCGGCTGGAAGCGGCCGTGCGCGACGGCGGACGGCATTACTTTTGTTTCTGCGAGGCGAGTTTGCTTTCCAACGTGTTGATGCGGTCCGACGTGGCCGAGGCGGTGAATCGCGCCTCGGCGGTATTTGCGGATGGCATTGCGCTGGTGATGTTGGCGCGGTTGCGCGGTCATCGGCTGCCGCAACGGATTTCGGGGCCGAGTTTTTTGTTGTGGGCGTGTGAATACGGCGTCCGCCGGGGCTGGCGACATTTCTTTTACGGTGGCGCGCCCGGTGTGGCCGAGCGGTTGGCCGACAATCTTCAGCGACGTTTTCCGGGGCTGCAGGTGGCGGGAACGTTTTGTCCGCCGTTTCGCGACCTGACACCGGAGGAAGAGGCGGAGGTGGCGCAGCGTGTGCGCGGGGCCGACTTGATGTGGATTGCGCTGGGAAGTCCGCGGCAGGAGTTGTGGGCGGCGCAACACGGCGGCAAGCTCGATGTGCCGGTGTTGTTGCCGGTCGGGGCAGCATTTGATTTTCATTCGGGTGCGCGTCCGTGGGCGCCGGCGTGGGTGCGGCGAATCGGGATGGAATGGCTGTTCCGCGCGTTCACCGGCGGCGGGCGCACCTTTCGCCGGAACGTGCGATGTGTTAGCATTGTAGGGATGCATTTGTTGAAAGAGATCTTCAAATGAAGCGAGCGCTGATTACCGGGATCACCGGCCAAGACGGTTCGTATTTGTCGGAACTGTTGTTGGAGAAAGGCTACGAGGTCCACGGCATCATCCGCCGGGCGAGCACGTTCAACACGGGACGGCTCGACCACCTTTATCAGGACCCACACGTGCAGGGGGTGCGTTTCTTCCTGCACTACGGCGATCTCAGCGACTCGGTGAATTTGGTCAAGTTGCTTTATGATTTGAAGCCTGATGAAATTTACCATCTCGCCGCACAGAGCCACGTCCGCGTCAGTTTCGACATTCCCGAATACACCGCCGACATCACAGCGGTCGGCACCATTCGCATCCTCGAAGCCATTCGGGAAGCCGGTGTGCGCTGCCGTTTCTATCAGGCGTCCTCCAGCGAGATGTTCGGCAAAGTGGCCGAAGTGCCGCAACGCGAGACCACGCCCTTTCATCCGCGGAGTCCGTATGCCGTTTCCAAAGTGTTCGCCTACTGGGCGACGGTCAACTACCGCGAGAGCTACGGTCTGTTTGCCGTCAACGGCATCCTCTTCAACCACGAATCGCCACGGCGGGGCGAGACCTTCGTCACACGGAAAATCACCCGCGCCGTGGCCCGCATCAAAGCCGGTCTGCAAGACAAACTCTATCTCGGCAACCTCGATGCCCGTCGGGACTGGGGCTATGCGCCCGAATACGTCGAGGCGATGTGGCGGATGCTTCAGCACGATTCACCCGACGACTTTGTGATTGCCACGGGCGAGACCCATTCGGTGCGCGAGTTCTGCGAAGAAGCATTCGGCCATGTCGGATTGGACTGGAAACAATATGTGGCCTACGATCCGCGATACGAGCGCCCGGCGGAGGTGGACCTGTTGGTAGGCGACGCTTCGAAGGCCAAACGCATTCTCGGATGGGAGCCGCGCGTTCGTTTCAAGGAACTGGTGCGGCTGATGGTGGATGCGGACATCGCCGCCCTCAACGGCGGGGAAAGCGACCGACGATGAGTTTTTGGTCTCAACAACGCGCAGTGGTCACCGGCGGCGCAGGGTTTCTCGGCTCGTTTGTCGTCGAGGCGCTGCGCCGGCGCGGTTGCGCCAGAGTCGCGGTGCCGCGGTCGCGGGACTACGATTTGCGCCAGCGCGACCAGATCGCGCGGCTGTTTCGGGAGACGCGCCCCACGCTGGTGATTCACCTGGCCGGCGTGGTCGGCGGCATCGGCGCCAACCGGGCGCATCCGGGAAAATTCTTTTACGAAAATGCCATCATGGGCATCGAGCTGATCGAACAGGCGCGTCAGTGCGCCGTGCCAAAACTGGTCGTGATCGGCACCATCTGCGCTTATCCGAAGTTCACGCCGGTGCCGTTTCGGGAGGAGGACCTCTGGAACGGTTACCCGGAGGAAACCAACGCGCCCTACGGCATTGCCAAGAAGGCGTTGCTGGTGCAATGCCAGGCCTATCGTCAGGAATACGGCTTGAACGCGATTTATCTGTTGCCCGTGAACCTGTACGGGCCACGCGACAATTTTGATCCGCAATCCTCCCATGTGATTCCGGCGCTGATCCGCAAGTGCATCGAGGCGCGCGAGCGCGGCGACCAACAGATCGTTTGCTGGGGCAGCGGCGCGGCGACGCGCGAGTTCCTCTACGTGGAAGACGCTGCCGAAGGGATCCTTTTGGCGGCTGAACGTTACAACCAGCCCGAGCCCGTCAACCTCGGCAGCGGCATGGAAATCTCCATTCGGGATCTGGTTGGCCTGATTGCAAGGCTCACTCGTTTTGACGGCGAGATTGTGTGGGATACTTCCAAGCCCGACGGCCAACCGCGTCGCTGTCTGGATGTGACGCGGGCGGAGCGCGAGTTTGGTTTTCGTGCACGGACACCCTTGGAGGAAGGGTTGCGCCGGACGATCACGTGGTTCGAGCAGCAACGCCGTGACTAATTACCTGTTCTTGTTTCTGACCGGGTTCGTGCTCTCGCTGGTGTTGACGCCGGCGGCGCGCTGGCTGGCAGTTCGCGTCGGGGCGCTGGACATGCCCGGCGAACGCAAAGTGCACACCCAACCGGTCCCGCGTTTGGGAGGACTGGCGTTGTTTGGCGCGTTTTATCTGGGGCTGCTGCTCGGTTTCGTGCCGTTGCCGGACCTGATGTTGTATTTGCGCGATGTATCGCGTCAGTGGTTTTTGAGCCTGTTGCCGGCGACGGCGATCATTGTCGGAATCGGAGTCGCGGATGACATTCGTCCGTTGCGACCGCTTGTGAAGTTGATTGGGCAAACGATGGCCGCCCTAGTGGCCGTGTGGGGTGGCTGTGTGGTCAACTTGTTGGACCTGCCGTGGGTGGGAACGGTGACGCTCGGTGTTTGGGCGGTGCCGGTGACGGTGTTGTGGCTTCTGGCGTTGACCAATGCATTCAACCTGATTGACGGCCTGGACGGGTTGTCGTGCGGCATCGGGTTGATCTCGACGGCGACGCTGGCGACGGTCGCTTTGTTGCGGCAGGACAGCGCCTTGGTGCTGGTGTGCTCGCTGCTGGCGGGCGCGCTGGCGGGATTTCTGCGGCACAATTTTCATCCCGCCCGGATCTTCATGGGCGACACCGGCAGCTTGTTTTTGGGATTCACGTTGGCGGCGCTCAGTGTCACCGCGTCGCACAAGACCACGGCATCGTTGTCGGTGTTGGTGCCGTTGCTCGCCTTCGGGGTGCCGCTGTTGGATACGGTGTTGTCGGTGTTGCGTCGCTCGTTGCACGACCGCAAGGTGTTCGAGGCGGATCGCGATCACATTCATCATCGGTTGCTCGAACTGGGCTTTAGTCATCCGCAGGCGGTGCTGGTTCTCTACGCGGCGAGCCTAGTGCCGGCGGTGTTGACGTTGGCCGTGGTTGCGCAACGGAATCCGCATTTCGGTCTGATCTTTCTGGCCGTCGGTCTGATGACGATGTACGCGGTGCGCCGACTGCGGTATCGGGAGCTGGAGTTTTTGCGCAACGGCACCTTTCTGGCGTGGTCGCGCGCGCCGCTGCTGACGTATGAGTTCTTCCAGAAACCGATTGACTTGCTGCTGATCGCGCTGTCGTTGTATCTGGCCAGCGTCTTTGCCCATGGGCGGGTGTTGCCGCCGCCCGTGAAAGAGAGCGTGCGGGCGACGGTGGCGTTGATCGTGGTGACGAAATTCCTCGTGCTCCGGTTGAACGGGTTATACCGGGTGCGCTGGCAATACGCGGGTCTGGCCGATTTGTTGCGCGGGACGCGGGCGGTGGTATTCGGCTCGGTGCTGACGACGCTGGTGCTGTGGCTGGTCAATCAGCCCGGATACAGCGCCGCAGTGGTGGCGTTGGATTTTTACCTGACCGCGACGCTGTTGCTGGGCGTGCGGATGTCGTTGCGTCTGCTCGAACATTACACAGCGACGGATGAGACCGGCAAAGAGCGCGTCCTGATCTACGGGAGCGGGTATCTTGCAGAAATGCTGATGCGCCATCTGGCCGGCGGCGGCGAAATGGCGCCCGTGGGATTCATTCACGACGGCTCGGAGCAACCCGGCAAGACCATCCACGGCATCCCGATTCTCGGCACGCTGGAAGTTCTGCCGTCGGTCGTCCGCGAACAGAAGGCAACGAAACTTCTCGTGGCCGTCCCCAACCTGAATGCCGATCAACTGGAAAGGATTCGCGCCCGCTGCCGCGAAGCCGGGATCGAGGCGGCGCAATTCAGCGTCGAGTTGAAGACGTTATGCCACTCTACGTAAGGCAGTGGGAACCGGCGCCAGCGCTCCACATGCGATTGCATGGCAGGATGGAAACGATCTGCCGCTTCAAAACCCATTGCGGCAGGGTCGCAATCCCAGCATCAAGGAAACATCCATGACGAACAATCGCCGTTACTATCGCATTGCCGAGATCACGATTCAGGTGGACAGTGATTTGCCGATGAACGACACGACTTTTTGCGATGCCATCGAGTTGTTCCGCGTGGACGGTCCCGGCGCCGACACCGTTCGGATTTGGCATCATTTCCAGTTGCCGGAGCTGTGCGTGCAAGACCTGGGCAAGCCATTGTATCGCCATCCGCCGTGGGCAGTGTACCGGCGGGGAGACTCCTGGATTTATCTTGGTATCCTATTGCATACCGACGAGGCCACATTTCACAAGGTTGTCGTATGCAACCACGATCACACGCTCGCGCACATTTACAACGACCGTGACACGATGTACCGCGCCGGCAACCTCCCCTCGCTGACCATATTTGCAACCGACCAAATTCTCATTGCGCGCCTGATTGCGGATCGTCACGGCCTTTGCCTGCATTCTGCGGGCGCAATCCTCAATGGCGCGGGGGTATTGTTTGTTGGACAAACGGGCGTGGGCAAGTCCACGACGATGCGAATGCTGATGGAGGCGCGTGTGCCGGGCGATCCTATGGGGCCATTGCAGGTCGAGATTCTCTGTGATGACCGCAACATCGTGCGGCGGTGGGAGAGTGAACGCGCGGGGATCTCGCGCTGGCGCGTGTATGGCACTTGGAGCCATGGCGATGTCACCGTGGTGTCGCCATCCTTCGCGCCGTTACGAGCCATCTGTTTTGTCGAACAGGCAGATGGGAACACCGTGACGCCCCTAACGGATCGCAAAGAAATCGTGCGTCGTTTATTGGGGTGCGTCGTCAGGCCGTTCGTCACCGCTGATTGGTGGAACAAGACAATGGATGTGGTCGAGCAAATCTCGTGCGAGGTGCCGTGCTATATGATGCGGTTCGATTTGAGCGGGAAGATCGTGGGAGAGTTGAGAAGGCTGATACACGGGGAAAAGGAATAAATCCTTGCAACGCACCGTACCTACAGTAAGTTAAACCCAACCCCGATTCGGTGCCTAACCTCAAAGAAAGGAGCATAGGCAATGACGCAACAAAAATCGAAGAAGGCCTGGGTAAAGCCCGAGCTGATTGTTCTGGTGCGGAGCTTGCCGGAAGTAGCGGTTCTAACAGCATGTAAGTATCACATTCAAAGCGGACCCGACGGTTTGTGTATTTCACGGCCGGGCGAACTCCCCCCCCCCATGTGTTCTCGCTTCGGCCAGTTAGCTGCGTTGCTTCCTGACGGGAGGCTCTGTCGAGGTCGTTTCGAGTGAAGGAAAGAATTCGGTTGGTCTTCGGGTGCGGTTTTTCTACGGAACACCCAGATGGAATAATCTCATGGCATACGTTCGAAAATGTAACCCCCACGAATTCAATCCGTGGCGCGGCAAACGTCCAATCCTCAACGAACTGGTGATCGAGCTAACCGAACGGTGCAACAACGCCTGCATCCACTGTCTCATCAACCAGCCCGAAAACGACGCCGACGCGCGTGCAAGGGAGATGGACACAGCCTTCGTCAAGAATCTTTTACGGGAAGCCGCCGACTTGGGTTGTCTCTCCGTCCGTTTCACGGGTGGCGAGCCACTCTTGCGGGATGATTTCGCCGAATTATACCTTTTTACGCGGCGTCTGGGAATGCAGGTCACCCTCTTTACGAACGCGCGACGGGTGACGCCCGAACTGGCCCAACTTCTGGCGAGCAGACCGCCCGAGATGGTGGAGGTGACGGTTTACGGGATGCACGCCGAATCGTACGAGGCGGTTGCAGGAGCTGCAGGCGCGTTTGCTGAATTTTGGCGCGGCGTCGAGTTGCTGTGTGCTTACAAGATTCCTTTCGTTGTCAAGCAGAGCGTCCTGCCGCCCAATCGGGCTGAAATCGCCGAATTTGAAGCATTCGCCGCGAGCTTGCCACACCCGGAGAGGAAGCCGGGGTACACAATGAATTTCGATCTTCGTGCTCGCCGCGACAACCCGGCGAAAAATCGCCGCATCCAAGCCCTGCGTCTTACCCCAGAGGAAACCGTCGCGATGCTCGATCGTGATCCGCTGTATCGCAAGGGGATGCGCGAGTTTGCCGGGAAATTCATGGGGCCGCCCGGCGACAGATTATTCAGCTGCGGCGCGGGGCTTGGCGCCTGCATTGACGCCTACGGCAAGGCGCAGATGTGTCAAGGGTTGCGTGCCCCCGAGATGGTGTGCGATTTGCGCGGCGCGGATGCAGGAGCCGGCAACGGTTCAGCCCTGCGGCGTGCTCTCACCGAAGTTTTCCCGCGCCTGCGCGAAACGCGCGCGACGAATCCCGATTACTTGAGACGTTGTGCGCGCTGTTTCCTCAAAGCATTATGCGAACAATGTCCGGCAAAATCCTGGCAGGAACACGGCACGCTCGACACGCCGGTGGAGTACTTCTGCCAGGTCGCGCACGCCCAAGCGCGCGATCTGGGACTGCTCGCCGCCAACGAAAATGCCTGGGAGGTCGTGGACTGGCGGGAAAGAGTCGCGCAGTTTACAAAGGGAGAAGATTCCGAGAAGCCGGCTGGGGATCGTGGTCGCATTCTCCAGTCCACAGAAAAGTGCTGAGACCCACGGAACGCCTCACGCCCCAAAACTGCCCATGATCTCACGCGTGGATTTTTTCAAGCGTGTCGCCGGCGCCGAGACTACGCCCGCCGTTGAACCCGCGAGTGCGAAGCGGAATGGGAACTACAACAGTTCACCCTGAGTCGAAATCGCTGTGTCCGTCCGCGTGACATATCGGAAACCGACGGCGGCGCTTCGGGTGCCGTTTCGATGCAGCCTGGACCTGACCTACCGCTGCAACAACGCCTGCCATCATTGCTGGTTACGGTTGCCGGCGAACGCACCGGAACAGAAACAAGAGCTTTCCCTCGACGAAATCCGTCGCATTGCCGATGAGGCTCGCGCGCTCGGCGTTCGCGAGTGGGACATCTCCGGCGGCGAACCGATGTTGCGACCGGATTTTGCGGAGATTTTCGATTATCTGACAAGCAGGTCGCGCTCCTATACGCTTCGCACGAACGGGACGCTGATCACCCCGGAGATTGCCCGTTTGCTGAAGCGGCCCGGTGCGAAATGGATTTCAGTTTATGGCGCGACGGCCGAGGTCCATGACCGCATTACCCACAGCCCCGGCAGTTTTGAGCAACTGATGCGCGGCTTTGCGCTACTGAAAGAGGCGGGCGCGGCCTTCACCGTGCAATTGTTTCCGATGCGCGACAACTGGCATCAGTGGCCGCAAATGATCGAGTTGGCCCGCTCGCTCAGTCCATCGTGGCGCATCGGCGCCAGTTGGTTGCATCTCTCGGCCAGTCGCAACGCCTGCCGCAACGAGGAAATCCGCCGCCAACGGCTTGATCCTGCCGATGTGATTGCGCTCGATCCACCTTCCCTGGACGATGACGAGCCGCGCGAATGTGATTGCCGCTTCTCGGACGACCGCCTGTTTGCGGCGTGCATTGCAGCGCGGGATGAGTTTCACGTTGACCCTTACGGCGGCATGTCGTTCTGCAGTGTCATCAAAGATCCGTCGCTGCGCTACGATTTGCGTCACGGCACGGTGCGCGAAGCGTGGGAGAAGTTCATCCCGTCGTTGTCCGACAACGTGTGCGGTTCTGCCCGCTACCGCGACGGGTGCGGCGGTTGCGAGCTTCGGGCGGATTGTCGGTGGTGTGCGAGCTATGCGTGGCTCGAGCATGGTGATTTTTCTGCGCGTGTGGACTACCTTTGCGGTTTGGCGCGCGCGACGCGTCGGTTCCGGGAAAACTGGCGGACGCATCACCGCCGGTTTTACCGGGTAGCCGACATGACGATCCAGGTGGACTCCGATTTGCCGTTTACCGACACCACGTTTGGCGGGGCGGTCCGCAAATTTGCCGTGGACGGGCCGGGTCCGGACACGGTGAAGATTCGCCATCATTTTTCGCTGGAAGGTCTGGCGTTGGACGATCTGGGCGAATTAGTTCGCGCCGAAGGACCGTGGCGCATTTTCCGCAAAAATGGCGCGTGGATTTACCGTTGCGGCGACGACCGAGTGCTCTATCGGATCGCTGTATTCAATGCCGACCACACGCGGGCGCGGATTTACCATAACGGAGAAGACGTCTGGCATCAAGGCGGGCAAAACTCGCTGAGCCTGCTCGTCACCGATCAGATTTTCCTTGCTCGTCTGCTGGCGGACCGCCAGGGCTGTCTCCTTCATGCCGCGGGCGTTATTCTCCATGGGAAAGGGTTTCTGTTTGTTGGACACTCCGGCGCCGGCAAAACCACCGTCACGCGCCTCTTGGAGGGACACGCCGAGATTCTCTGCGACGATCGCAACATTCTGCGCCGCCAACCCGATGGTTTCCGTGTCCACGGTACGTGGAGCCATGGCGAATCGCCGCTGGTATCCGCTTCTCATGCGCCGCTTGGCGCGATTCTGTTTCTGCAACAGTCCACGGAAAACCGTCTCGTCCCGATCACCGACCGCAAGGAGATTCTTCGCCGTCTGCTGCCCTGTGTCGTTCGGTCGCTGGTCGCCGGTGATTGGTGGCCGAAAACCCTCGACACGCTTCAGACCATCGCCCACGAGGCGCGCTGTTACGAGATGAAATTCGACAAAAGCGGTCGGATCGTGCCGTTACTGTGTGAATTATGACAGTGAGCCGGTATGTCGCGCGAACAGCACTGTGGCCCCTCCGGGAACCGAGTTTGCCGGCGTTAGACATCGAGTTGACCGAACGCTGCAACAACAACTGCCTTCACTGCTGTATCAACCTGCCGCCGGACGATCCTGCTGCCCAGCGCGAACTTTCCACCGCCGAACTTCAACGCATCTTACGGGAAGCCGCTGCGTTGGGTTGTCTCACGGTCCGTTTCACGGGGGCGAACCGCTGCTGCGTGAGGATTTCGAGACGATCTATCTTTCGGCCCGGCGACTCGGCATGCGCTTACGACCTGCGAACTGGCAGCCAGTGCGATGCGCTGGACAACTTCTTTCCGCGCTTGCGAAACATGCGCGCGACCCATCCCGACTACCTGCGGCGGTGCGCCCGGTGTTTTCTCAAAAGCCTTTGTGAGCAATGTCCCGCCCGGTCATGGGCGGAACATGGGACACTCGCCCCCCGGTCGAGTACTATTGCGAGATCGCGCACACACAGGCTCGCACGATGGGACTGCTGCGGGCGACCGAACGGGCCTGGGAAGTGACCGATTGGCAGAAACGGATGGGGATTTGACATCTTTGACAACGAGTGGTATGAAATAACCAGACTACGTGAAACGGGGAGTTTTATGAACAAGAAAACATGGAAGACGCCCGAATTAATCATCCTGGCCCGGAGCCGGCCAGAGGAAGCGGTCTTGGCCGGTTGCAAGCTCGTTGGCGCCACGTACATTCCCATAATCATCCTGGCCCGGAGCCGGCCAGAGGAAGCGGTCTTGGCCGGTTGCAAGCTCGTTGGCGCCACGTACATTCCCAACCCGACCACTAATTCACAAGGGTGTGGAAAGGAATCATCTGGCAACTGCGGCTCTTGCCAACCGCGATCGGGCGGAGGTTCCTGAACGATCATGTCGGACAACATCAGGTTGCAGGCTGTGTATGCGCCGTCGGAAGATGTTGTGGCCCGCGAGATCGAGGGCGAGCTGATTCTGGTCCCCATTGCCGCCGGGATTGGAGATGCAGAGGACGATATTTTTACCTTGAACGAGACCGGACGCGCGATTTGGAAACGGCTGGACGGGCGACGCACCCTCGGGGAAATCGTGCTGGACTTGGCTGCGGAATACGACGCCCCACCCGGCGAGATTGAAACGGATGTGGCCGGTTTGATCGCGGAATTATTGAAGCGGCGACTGGTCGTTGTCCCATAAGATGCCGCAAACGTTCTCTTTGTCCGGCACCAAACTTTTGGCGCTGGCCCGTGCCGTCTTGGAACGGGGCGCCTCCTTTCGATTCCGCGCCGTGGGCACCAGCATGGTGCCCTTTATTCGGTCGGGCGATGTCCTGACCCTTTCCCCCTTGCGCGGGAGACAACCGCGGGTCGGCGATGTCATTGCGTTTGTGCATCCGGTCACGGGCCGTATGGCCGTGCACCGCGTGGTTTGCGCTCGGCAAGCGGCGTATCTGTTGCGCGGGGATGCTGTTCTCGAACCCGACGGCTGGATTCGGCTTGAGGATATTCTTGGTCGCGTGACCAGAATCGAGCGGGACGGTCGTCGCGTGCGTTTGGGACTTGGCGTGGAACGATTTGGCATTGCGTGGTTGCGACGTCATGAGGCGTTGTGGGAACTGGCCCGCCGAGCCGGGCGGGCGGCAAGACAATGGAAATGGGTCGCGTGAGAATATCGCTGGCGCGGTGGATGATTCGGGCCGGCAAGGCACTTCAATCGCTGGCTCTGACGGTGAGGCGGGTCGAGTTCGGCGAGGGCGGGTTCGAGGTGTTGTATTGGGAAGCTTCCGATAAGGACTTTTGCGGCGGCGCTGTGCTCCGAAGAAAATGATCTCGACGATGGCCATTCAGGATTTCGGCCTCTGGAACCGTTTGGCCGAACGACGGACGCCGGTGGGGTTCGACATCGAGTTGACCGCTCGGTGCAACTTTGACTGCCGTCATTGCTACCTCAATCGGCCGCCCGACGATGCTGCTGCGAAAGCGCAAGAACTGCACCGCGACGAGGTTCTGGATATAGCGCAGCAGGCTGTGGCGCTTGGCGCGGTCTGGTGCACGCTCACGGGAGGAGAGCCGCTGTTGCGACCGGATTTTTCGGAGATTTACCTCGGCCTGAAACGGCTCGGTCTGTTGGTCTCTGTTTATACCAATGCGGCACTGGTGCGACCGGAACATGTTTCCCTCTTTCAAAAGTATCCGCCCCGCGACATAGAAGTCACCATGTATGGCGCAACCGCTGGAACGTACGAGCGCGTCACGCGCCGCCCCGGTTCGTTTGCCGCGTTCCAAGCCGGACTGAATCGCTTGTTGGCGGGTGGCGTCAAGGTGCGGCTCAAGGCGATGGCGTTGCGTTCCAATCGGCACGAGCTGGATGCCATCGCGCAATTTTGTCGGGCACACACGAAAGATTATTACCGCTTCGATCCGGTGCTACATTTGCGGATGGATCGCGACGCGCAACGCAATGCGGAGATCATCGCCGAACGGCTGACGCCTTCGGAAGTGGTCGCGCTGGAGCGGTCGGACCCGGAACGGTCAGGCGCATTGGAACAACATTGCGAAGAGTACATTCATCCCGAACGCGAACAGTTTTCCTACGACAAATGTCGGGAGTGCAGCAAACAGGCGGGATGCGAACGGTACGCGCAGTTCACACAGTTATTCTATTGCGGGGCGGGGAAGTCGGGTTTCAGCGTGTCGTGGAGGGGAGAGTTTCGTCTCTGTCAGTCGCTCAACGCGCCGGCCACGACGTATGATTTGCGCCGCGGCAATTTGCGCGAGGCGTGGGAACAATTCGTCCCGAAGGTGCGCGCGATGCGTGCCTGTTCTGAGTCGCTGATGCGGGCTTGCAAGTCGTGTCCGATAGTGAACCTCTGCCTGAATTGCCCGGCGCACGCCTGGCTGGAATGCGGGGATATGGAGGCCGTGGTCCCGTATTTTTGCGATGTGGCGCACGCGCGGAAGGAATCGCTTTCCTCTTGCGTGAAACACTGAACGATTGGGCGCGCAAAAGCCGTCTGACACTGGCGCAGGCGCGTCATTGGCCGTCGGTGTTGCGGCTGGTAGGGGAAGCCACAGGCGCCTGGATGTGGTTATGGGGTGTTTTGTTGTTGGCGCAGGGGGTGTTGCCGGTCGTGTCGGTGCAACTGACCCGTCGCGTAGTCAACGAGCTGGTACGCGCCGTGGCCGCGCGTGGAACCGAAGGCACGCTGTTGCCGCTGGCGTGGGCGGCTGCGGCCCTGGGCGCGGTGATGCTGCTGACGGAGCTGTTGCGATTGGCAGCGGCATGGGTGCGTGTCGTGCAAAGCGAACGGTTTTGGGATCACATCCAAAACAAGGTTCACGAGAAGGCCGTCGCGCTGGACCTAGCGTTTTATGATTCGCCGGAATTTCATGATCGTTTGCATCGGGTGAGTCTGGAGGCGGGGACGCGGCCGTTGGCGTTGCTGGAGAATCTGGGCGGTGTGTTGCAGAGCGCGATCTCGCTGGTGGCAATGGGAATTGTATTGGCGCGATACGGTCTTTGGTTTCCCGTGCTGCTGGTGGTCAGCGCCTTGCCAGCGTTTGCAGCGGTCCTGCACTACAGCCGCCGCCAGTTTGAATGGCGGCGAGAGGTGACCCCGGAAGAACGGCGGATGTGGTATTTCAGACATTTACTGACCAGCCGCGAATCGGCGGCGGAATTGCGGTTGTTTGAGCTGGGCGAGCGGTTTCGGCAATTCTACACGGCGGCTCGTCGTCGGGTGCGCGCGGCGAGTCTGCGGTTGCAGGGTCAGGAGCGACTAGCCGAGCTGGGCGCTATTGTCATGGCGTTGGCTGCTGCGGCAGGCGCGTTCGTGGTGATGACAGGACGAACGGTGCGCGGTGCGCTCACGGTGGGCGACCTTGCGTTGTTCGCGCAGGCTTTTTTGCAGGGACAACAACTGGCGCGAACGTTGTTGGGCAACGCGGGCCAAATCTATCGTCACACATTGTTTCTGAATGACATGTTCGAGTTCTTCGCCTTGGAGCCAGTCATTGCTGCGCCGTCACGGGCGCGGAGCGGGCTGTCGGGATTGCGGGAGCAGATTCGGTTTTCGCATGTCACATTTCGTTATCCTGGAGGGACTGCCGACGTGTTACGGGATTTCAACCTCGTTGTGCCTGCAGGCAAGATCGTGGCGGTGGTGGGCCGCAATGGTTCGGGTAAGAGCACGCTGGTCAAGTTGCTCTGCCGGTTCTACGATCCGACCGAGGGGCGCATCGAGTGGGACGGCACGGATTTGCGTGAGTTTCAACCGTCGGCGCTACGCCGGCAAATCACGGCGTTGTTTCAGGAGGCAGTCCGCTACCATGCAACGGTTGCTCAGAATATTTCGTTCGATGCTGTCAAGATCGAGGCGGCAGCGGCCGCCGCCGGCGCCGACGAGATCGTGCGTCAGCTCGGTCCCGAACGGTTGTTGGGTACATGGTTCGAGGGTGGTGTGGAGTTGAGTGCGGGCGAGTGGCAACGGTTGGCGCTGGCGCGGGCATTTGCGCGCGAAGCGCCGTTGGTTCTGTTGGACGAAGCGACGAGCGCGATGGATTCGTGGGCTGAGGCGGAGTGGCTGCGCCGGTTGCGGAGCGTGACGGCGGGGAAAACGGTCGTAATGGTCACGCACCGGTTTACGACGGCGATGCAGGCGGATGTAATCTACGTTGTGGACCAGGGGCGGGTGGTGGAATCAGGCACGCACGGAGAGTTGGTGCGACGCGGCGGGTTGTATGCGCAATCGTGGGCGGCACAAGCGCGGGAGCAACGGAGTGATTGAACCGTCGCGCGAGCTGCAGGCCGTCTTGGCTTGTGCGCGGTATCCCATGGAGGCCGGTGCATTGACGCTGGAGGGATTGGACTGGGCACGATTTTTTCAGGTGGCACAATCGCTGGGGGTGACGGCGCTGGTGGCGGGAAACCTCCTGGCGCATTGTCGCGGGCAATTGCCGCAGGAAGCGGAGCAGAAACTCCAACGGTTGCGTCATGCCGCGATGGGCTTCGCAGCGCGCATGTTGGCTCGCAGCGCGGAGGTGACCGGTTGGTTGCAAGCAGCAAACATGGAGGTGCTGACGCTCAAGGGAGTCCCGCTGGGGGCGCTGTTGTATGGGTCGCCGTTGCTGCGTCATTCCTCGGACATTGATCTGGTGGTTCGCCCTCATGATGTCGCTCGCGCAGAGCGCCTGTTGAAAGAGAAAGGCCTCATTCCGAGCGTTAGGTTGGACGAGCGGCAAATGGACGCCCTGATTCATTGGGGGTACGCGCTCGATTTCCGCTCGGCAAACGGGAAGGTGATGGTGGATTTACACTGGGGTTTCCAGCCCTGTATCTGTCCGTTGGATGCCAGGAAGGTTTGGGAACGCGCGCAAACGGTCGCGGCCGAAGGTGTCGCGTGGCGGACGCTGTCGCTGGAGGATTATTTGCTGTTTCTGTGCTATCACCCGGTGAAACATTGTTATCAAGGGTTGCGCCCGATCTGCGATCTTGCGGCGTTGTTGCGTCACGGCGAAAATTTGGATTGGGACTATGTGTGGCAGCAGGCAGAAACAACGGGCACACTACGAATCGTAGGCGTGGGGTTGGGATTGGCAGAACGGCTCCTGGGTGCCAAGCTCTCTCAAAACATCAAACACCGAATCGTTCAGTCACCCCAAGTCGCATCTTTGATACAAGTAGCCGCTGCCGCCATCTTCCACGGTCTTTCTGGCTGGCGCAATACCCAGACCGTTTGGGGGGTGCGGATGTTGGACAACCTCTGGTGGAGAACGCGATTTTTGCTGCGGAAGATGTTTGTTCCCAACGAAGAAGAAGTGGCCGCGCTCTCCTTGCCTGCAAGGCTGCGGTTTGCCTACTACCCGTTGCGTTTCGTGCGGGTCCCTTGGCGCTATGGCCGCATCCTTTGCGACCTGAAAAAAACCTCATTGCGTTTGGCGCGCCCTTGAGGTATGGTTCGTGCAGCACACGAACCTAGCAAAAAGGAGAACTATCATGAGCACCATGATGCCGCCCAAATATGTCTGTGGGCTCGTTCTATGTTCCGCGATCCTCTTCGCTGTTACGGCCCATGCCGCCGCTCGTCCTGCAAAGGCGGTCACCACCAGCATCACGGGCGAAGCGGAGTTTCAGACGCAGGGGAAGGAATGGAAACGTTTGTTTCGCGGATTGGCTTTGACAGAGGGAGCTTCCGCTCGGACGGGCGAGAAATCCATGATTGACATGTTTTTGTCCACACAAGGGCAGATTCGTCTCACCCAGACAACCATCATCCGGTTCGATCAGTTGCGCGAAGAGACCACCACACTGCCCGAACGCGGCAAGAAGCCGACAGCGGTTACCAGCATCGAACTGGATCGCGGGAAAATCCTCGTTCGCGCCACTGCGCCGACGGAACAATCCTCCTTCGTGGTGACCACGCGCAGTTGCCTGAGCGAAGTGCGCGGCTTTGGCGCCTACAGCGTTTCGTTGTTGAACAACCGCGCCTGCGTCCGCGTGATGGATCAGACGGTCACAGTGCTGATTCGAGGTCGCGCCGACCCGGTCATCCTGCAGGCCGGCCAACAACTGTGCGTGGAGTGCGACCCGCGCACCAATCAAGCGCGCGACGTCAATGCCCAGCCGACCACCATCGCCGAGCCGGACCCGGATTGGACGCCGACCTGGACTCCACCGTCAGGAGGGCCAACGACCACCTTGGAGGCGCCGCCCGTTTACGAAATCAGCCCGTCCAAACCGTAGCTGTTTCGACGGGTTTTTCCTCCCTCATTTGTCCGCCTTCCTTCATCGGGAGGCGGACAAATTGTTTCCAGCCGCCTCACCCGGTCGTTCCTCCCGACCTGCCGGCACCGTTTGTGACTCAACCTCATTGGTCTTGACATTTCGATGGCTGGGCATGATGAGTACGCGGCGTTTAACTTGTCGGCAGACCATGTGGAAGAGGCGCGTATGAAGACGATCCTGATTGTAGATGACAACGAGGAAAGCCGATATCAACTGCGATTCCTTCTCAGCGCCGCCGGGTATGCGGTAGCCACCGCTGCCAACGGCGCCGAGGCGCTCGCCATCGCCCGCCAACAACCGCCGGGCCTCGTGATCAGCGACATCCTGATGCCAGTGATGGACGGCTTTTCGCTCTGCCGCGAATGGATGAAGGATGAACGACTGCAAAACATCCCGTTTGTGTTTTACACCGCCACCTACACCGATGAACGCGACCGCCAACTCGCCCTCAGCCTCGGCGCCCGACAGTTCATCGTCAAACCGGAAGAGCCAGAGCGGTTCCTGCAAGAAATCCGTGCCGCCATCCAGCAGATTGATCAGCCGTCGCCGCTCCCGCGCGAACGGCCGCTTCTGCCCGATGAATCGGTGTTTCTGGACCAATACAACCGGACGTTGATTCACAAACTGGAATCGAAACTGCAGGAATTGGAACAAACCAACCGCGCTCTTCAGCGCGAACTGGCCGAACGCCGGCAGGCCGAGGACGCCAAAGCCAAATTGGAAGCGCAACTGCGCGCCACGCTCTACAGCATCGGCGACGCCGTGATTGCCACCAACGCCGCCGGACGAGTCGCCATGATGAATCCTGTGGCCGAACGGCTTACCGGCTGGTCCGAAGCAGAGGCCAGCGGCCGCCCCCTGACGGAAGTGTTCCGCATCATCAACGAGAAAACCCGCGCTACCGTCGAAGACCCGGTCTCGCGCATCCTGCGCGAGGGCATCGTCATCGGCCTGGCCAACCACACACTGTTGATTGCGCGCGATGGCCGCGAGATACCGATCGCCGACGCCGGCGCGCCGATTTTCGATGCCCGCCGACAAATCACCGGCGTGGTGCTGGTGTTCCGGGATCAAACCGCCGAACGGGCAGCCCAACGCGCCGTCCAAGAAGCGCGCGAGCTAGCCGAAAACATCATTGCCACCATCCACGACGCCTTCCTGGTCTTGGATGCCGACCTGCGCGTCGTCAGCGCCAACCCGGCCTTTTACCGTCTGTTCCAAGTCAGTCCGTCGGAAACCGTGGGCCGATACGTGTACCAACTCGGCAACCGGCAGTGGGACATCCCGGCGCTGCGGCAATTGCTGGAAACCATCCTCCCGCAAAACACGCACTTTGAGGATTTCGAGGTCACATTCCCCTTCGAGCATATCGGGCTGCGAACCCTGCGGCTCAATGGCCGCCGCATTCACGGTGAACACGGCGAAACACCCCGATTGATTCTGCTGGCCATCGAGGACATCACAGAACACAAGCAAGCGAACGAGGTGTTGCGACGGGAACGCGCCCTCTTGGAGCGCATCACCAGCGCCAGCCCGGCTGGCATCGTCGTGGTGAACCGGCACGGGCAAATCACCTTTGCCAACCCACAGACCGAAAAGATACTGGGGCTGCCCAGAGAGGTTATCACCCAACGAACTTACAACGACCTCGCCTGGCACATCACCGACTTGGACGGCGCGCCGTTCCCGGAGGAAGAACTGCCGTTCCGCCGCGTGATGGCCACCGGCCAACCCGTCACTGACATCCGCCATGCCATCGAACGGCCCGATGGGCGGCGTATCCTGCTGTCCACCAACGGCGCGCCACTTTTCGATGCCGACGGCGAACTGGAAGGCGCGGTGTTCACGGTCTCCGACATCACCGAACAATTGCGAGCCGAGCAGGCTCTGCGCGAAAGCGAGGAACGATACCGCCATATCTTCGAGAACTCGCTGATCGGCATTTATCGCACCACGCCCGACGGTCGTGTGCTGCTGGCCAATCCCACGTTCGTGCGAATGCTCGGCTACAAGTCCTTCGAGGAACTGGCGCAGGCCAACGTGGATGCCAAAGATTTTCATCCCGAATATCCGCGCGCCCGGTTCAAGGAACTGATGGAGCAGGACGGTCGGGTGGTGGGGATGGAGAGCCGCTGGAACCGGGCCGATGGCACGACAATCTTTGTGTGCGAAAGCGCTGTGGCCGTCCGCGACGCCGCCGGCAGAATCCTCTACTACGACGGCGTGGTTGAAGACATCACCGAGCGCAAGCGAGCGGAGCTGGCGCTGCGCGAAACCAACACGAAGCTGGAGGAAGCATTGTCGGAGCTGAAACGGGCGCAAGCGAAACTGATCGAGCAGGAACGACTTCGGATTGTCGGCCAGATGGCCAGCGGCATTGCCCACGACTTCAACAATGCGCTGTCCCCGATTCTCGGCTTTTGCGAATTGCTGTTGGGGCGCCCGCACCTGCGGCGCGACGATCAGAAACTCTGCGAGTTGCTTCGACTCATGTTTGCCTCCGCCCAGGATGCCGCCAACGTGGTGCGCCAGTTGCGACTGTTATACAGAAAACAAACCGAGCAACTGGCCGTCGCGCCCGTCAACCTCAGCACACTCGTCCGACAGGTTGTCCGGCTGACTGAACCGTATTGGCGGGAACAAACCGCCGCCGCCGGCATCACGGTCCGCGTCGAACTCGACGCGTCTCCCGTGCCCGACATCGTCGGCAATGAAAGTTCGCTGCGCGAGGCGATCACCAACCTGATCATCAACGCCGTGGACGCCCTCCCCGAAGGCGGCGTCATCCGCTTGAAAACTTTCACGGCGGGTCAAGAGGTCGTTGTCGAGGTGAGTGACAACGGGTTGGGGATGACCGAGGAAGTGCAACGGCGGTGTTTCGAACCGTTCTATTCGACCAAAGGCGAACGCGGCACCGGGCTGGGCTTGGCGATGGTGCAAGCCATCGTCCACAATCACGGCGGCCAGATCAGCGTCGCCAGCTCTGCGGGCAAAGGCACGACGTTTACGCTGCGCTTCCCCATTCAGGCTTTGATCGTCCAACAGGCTGAAACGCCCGTGTCCGATCTCCATCAACGCCCCCTGCGCATCCTTTTGGTGGACGATGAAGAGGTCGTGCGGTTCGTCTATGCCGAGTGTCTCCGAGCCGATGGCCATCAGGTGGTGGAAGCCGAAAACGGCCCCGCTGGTTTGGCCGCATTCAGCCACCAACCGTTCGATCTGGTCATCACCGACATGGCGATGGAAGGCATGAACGGCGCTCAGGTGGCCGCTCGATTGCAGGAACTGGCCCCGGACACGCCGGTCATCCTCCTGACCGGTTTCGGTGATCTGATGAAAGCGCGCGAACAGAAACCGCCTGGTGTCACCCTCGTGCTCGGCAAACCCGCCAGCAGCAACGACCTTCGCGCCGCCATCCGCCAAGTCGTGCGCTCCACGACGAAAACCCCCTCCTGACGGCAAAGAATCTTTTTCTGTTTTGGCCGGCCACAGGACATTTGATACACTGCGCCCGCCATGAGGGAGCTAACTTCCGCCGAGCGAGTGCGTCGCGTCCTCCAACGACAGGAACCGGACCGCATTCCGCACTTCGAGTGGATCATTGACCGCAAAGTCCGCCACGCCATTCTTCCCGGCAGTTCCATGGAGGAATTCACCGTCCGAATGGGACTGGACGCCATTCTCGTGGGTCCCGACTATAAGAAGGAACCAATCGCGCCGAACCGCATCCGCAACGAATGGGGCGCCATCCTCGAATACGGCGAGGAAGAATATGGCATGCCCGTCGGTGGCCCGATCCACACGCTCGAAGACCTCAACGCATATCGTCCGCCGGACCCGTACGCGCCGGGCCGATTCGCCAGCCTCGAACGCGTTGTGGCCACCTACAAAGGCCGCCTCGCCATCGGCGTCCACCTCAACGATGTCCTTTCCATTCCGCGCAACTTGATGGGCTTTGAGCACTTGCTCGAAGCGTTTGCCGCCGAGCCGGATCTCATTCGCGCTCTCGTCGAAATGTCCGTCGAAATCAATATCCGACTCGCACAGGAAGCCGCCCGTCGCGGCGCCGAGTTTGTGGTCACTGGCGACGACTACGCTTCCACGGAATCGCCGTTCATCTCGCCCGCCATGTTTCGCGACCTGCTCTGGCCCGGACTCCAACGCGTTGTCGCCGGTTTCCACGACGCCGGGCTGCTCCACATCAAACACACCGACGGCAATATCCGCCCGCTGCTCGACATGATTCTGGATGCGGGCATTGACTGTCTCGACCCGATAGATCCGCTGGCCGGGTTGGACATCGGTGAGATGAAACAAAAATACGGCCACCGCATCGCGCTGAAAGGCAATGTGGATTGCGCCCATACCTTGACCCGCGGCACCGAACGCCAGGTGGTGGATGAGACCTGCGAAGTCATCCGCAAAGCCGCCGCGGGAGGCGGACTCATCATCTCGTCGAGCAACAGCATCCACTCCGGCGTTAAACCGGGCAACTATCTTGCCATGTGGAACGCCATCCGCACCTACGGCCGTTACCCGATCCAACTTGACGGCTGGCAGGGCACCGGGGCGCATGTGTCGTTCTGATTATGAGTTACCTCATCGGCATTGACCTCGGTTCGACCAGTTTGAAAGTGGTTGTCTTTGACACCGAGGGACACGTGGTCTCCGCCGCGAGTCGCCCCACGGAACTGTGTCATCCGCATCCTGATCACCCGCAGTGGGCGACGTGGGACCCGCAACAAATCTGGAGCGGCGTGGCCGATGCTTGTTGCGAAGCGATTGCGCATCTCGATGACCCAAAACGCATCCGCGCCGTCGCCGTCACGGGCATGGGCATGGATGGCGTGCCCGTGGACAAAGAGGGACGGTGGTTGTACCCGTTCATCAGTTGGCACTGTCCGCGCACGGTCCCGCAACAACAATGGTGGCTGGAACATATCGGAGCCGCCCGGCAGTTCTCCATTACCGGCAACCCCATCTGGGCCATCAACACAGCGTTGCGTCTGCTCTGGATGCGAGACAATGAGCCTGCCATTCTGGAAAAAACCGACAAATGGTTGCTCATCGAGGATTTCGTCAATTTCCAACTCTGCGGCGAACGCGCGACCGATTATTCGATGGCTTCCAACACGCTGTTGTTTGACCAGCGTACCCGCACCTATTCCGATGAACTTCTGAAACTGTCCGGCATTGACCGTCGTTTGCTGTGCGAGCCGCGACCGAGCGGGACATTGCTCGGCAAAGTGCATCAGGCCGCCGCCGACGTCACCGGGCTGCCGGTCGGCACGCCCGTGGTGCTCGGCGGACATGACTTTCTTTGCGGCTGCCTGCCCGTCGGCGCATTCACCCCCGGTGTTGTGCTCGACGTGATCGGCACGTGGGAAATCATCGTAACGGCTCTGTCGGAACCGATTCTCACCGACGCCGCACGCGAGATGGGGTTGTGGATTGACTCCCACGTGGCGCGCGGCATGTACGCGGCCATGGGATCGGCTGTCGCCGCCGATATGCTGGAGTGGTTTCGGCGTCATTTTGGATTGGAGGAAGCGCGTCGGGCGCTTGTCGAAGGCGGGACCGACTGGGATTATCTGATGGCCGCGGCGGCTGCAACGCCGCCGGGCGCAGAAGGCGTGATGTTTTTGCCACACATGTCGGGCAGCACAATGCCGGTAATTGATCCGCAGTCGCGCGGCGCGTTCGTAGGACTGCGCAACACGGCGACCAAAGCTCACCTGCTTCGAGCCGTGGTCGAAGGACTCAACTACCAATTTCTCCAAATCATGGCCGGGTTGAGCAAGGGAATCGGGTTGCGTTGCGATAAACTCGTCGCAGTCGGCGGCGGCACGAAGAATTCATTTTGGATGCAGAACCGCGCTGACATGCTCGGCCAGCCGTTCGAGGTGCCCGAAGTCGAGGAAGCAACGCCGCTCGGTGCGGCGATTTTAGCCGGCATCGGAGTTGGGATTTACCGTGACGAGGAGGACGCCTTCAAGCGGGTGTATCGCGTGGGGCGTGTCTATGAGCCGGACCGCGTGTTGACGGCTCAATACGCTGCGCGATTCAAGGTCTTCGAGCAACTCTATCCCGCACTGCGCTCCGTTCACGCCTCGTTAGCTTCCTGAGCTCTCGGCTCAGACCTCATTTGCCATTTGCGCGTAATACCTATTACATGGATTTGGCAAGTGGGGTCACAGTTTCGGGGCGCTGCAGAATGATGATGCCAACTTGGTGTGTCGGGCGACAAGCACGAACGGGGCGACCCGATGATGTGCATGGCCGCGTCGGAATACGTCCGATCCTAATCGCTCAGCGCTGGGGTACTTGCCATTTGGATGTAACACCTGTTACATGGATTTGGCAAGTGGGGCGGGTGGACAGGGAAGGAAGGGGATTGTTAGCGAACCCATTCGGGGTTTCCTAAAAAGCAGGGATTGCCCTTTGACGCGCGAGTAGATTGACCTTTGTTGCGGGAACTCTTACGCTGCGGTTGGTTGAAGTTTGTAATGAGCGCGAAACCGAGACTGCTGGTAGTGGTAATCGTGATGCTGGCGTTCGGGGGCGTCTTTCTCATGAGGCGGACACCCTGCGACCAGGCGGCCAGGATCAGCGCGCCAGGAGTCGTATCTCGGCCCGTTCCATCGCATTCCTTGCTGCCAAACACGGATCGCGCGTCATCGGTTGTCGCGCCGCCGGTTCTGGCGCAGGCGGATTCGACGCTCGGACAGTTTCAAGTTTGGATGCAGCATTATCTCGCCGCGCCGGCAGATGAGCGCGCACGATTGGTCGCGGAAGGCGTGCGGTTGGCGCGTGAGCGGCGAGCGGACTTCAAGAAGTTGATCTTGGAGAATCCGCGCGAGGCGTTGCGTCAGGCGGTGCCGGTTATGGCATCGCAGCAATTGCCGGACGAGATCGCGGCGTTGTTGGAGGAACGGGTGAGCGGCCGGGGCGTGTTGCGAACGTATCTCTCCTACCCGGCGACAGACACGCCGGCGCAGCCGCCCGTCTTGCGGTACGCGGAGTTTGAGAACGGGCCGACGTATGAAGCGCACGTCTATGGACGGCGAGCGGAAACGGTGAAGTGGGTCACCGATGCGTCACTGAACGGCGTCGCGATGGACCGGCATCTGGCGGTGAGTGAGCGCCCGTTGCGATGGCTCGAACCGGGTGAGGCGGTTGCGCCGGGCAAGACGGTGGTGAGCGTGTGTCCGGTTTGCGGCAAGCCGACCGGCGCAGAACGGATAGCGGTCGAGGCGTTCGGCGATGTGGTCTATCTGTGCAACGAGTTGCACGTGGCGATGTACGAGGAAATCCTCATTCAAGCGGAAGGCTCGACCGGCGGGCCACAACGGTTCACGGGCATTCTGCCGCCGGGACCGGCGCCGTGCGTCGGACAATTGCGCGTGCTCTACATCCCGATGACGTTCGCCGACCAGAATCAAGTGCCGTGCACGGAAGCGACTTGTTACGCGGTGGCAAAAGACGTGGGCGATTTTTTCTACAGAGCATCCTACGGGCGGCTCACCTATCTCCAAACCGTCACACCGCCGGTCAAGCTGCCGCACAACGAGGCCTGGTATAAACAGAAAGACACTTCCGACGGCGTGAGCAAGGAGATTGACGGTCTCGGTCTGGAACACCAGCACGCCCGCGAGGAAGCGCGCAAGCTGGGTTACGACTCCTATGATTACGATGCGGTGGTGGTGCGGCTCAATGGCGGCCCGCGCACGACCGGCGGTTGGGGCGGCGGCAGCAGTGTGTGGGTTTACCAGGATGCCGTGGGCACCGTCGCGCACGAGCTGGGGCACTGTTTCGGTTTGGCTCACGCCAACTTTTGGGACACCGGCGGCGCCAGCGCCATCGGCCCCGGCGGCAATCAGGAATACGGCCATTCGTTCGACATCATGGGGACCAGCGGCATGGTGCCGAGCAACCACCACAACCCCAAAGCCAAAAACCAGATCAAATGGCTGGCGGACAACTTCATCCAGACGGTGACCGAGAGCGGCCTGTATCGGGTGCACGCTTTCGACCAGCCGAACCTCGATGCCGACAAACGGTACACGCTCAAGATCGTCAAGGACAACCAGCGCACCTACTGGAGCGAGGTCCGCACGCTGTTTGACGGCGTCAACAAGTGGGTGGCCAACGGCATGATTCTGGGTTGGAACTGGCCGCAGAATGGCGGCAGCAACCTCCAACTCATTGACACCACGCCCGGCTCGCCGGGCGCCAAGAACGACGCGCCGATTGTGCTTGGCCAGACGTTTTCCGACTTCGAGGCCGGCATTCATCTGACGACCGTTGCGGTCAACAACGACGCCGACGGGCGCAGCCTTGACGTGATGGTCAACCTCGGCAGTTTCCCCAGCAATCAGCCGCCGACGTTGAGTCTGGCGGTTTCCGCCGCCAACGTTCCAACCAACACCCCGGTCACCTTCAGTGCGTCGGCCAACGATCCCGATGGCGACACGCTGGCCTATCATTGGTTGTGTTCGGACAACACCACGGCCTCGACGGCCATCCTCGGCTCGAATGCGCCCACCTTCACGCGCAGCTTCCAAAGCAACGGGAAATACTTGGTGACCTGCATCGTTTCCGACATGAAAGGCGGCGCCGCCACGCGCCACCAGCTCGTCACCGTCGGCAACGGTGGCTCTGTCTATTCGATTTCCGGCCGCGTCACCTGCGACGGTCAGGGCTTGCAAGGCGTCCACGTCTCCACCGGCGCCAACAATGCCGTGCTCACCGACAGCGACGGCTATTACACCATCCCCAACCTCGCCGCTGGTACCTACATGGTTTCGCCGCAACTTTACGGCTACAGCTTCAGCGAATTGTTCAACAACAACGTCACGCTCGGCCCCGACTTCGCCGGCGCCGATTTCGCCGCCGAACTGACTCCGCGGGTGTCGCTCACGGCATCCGTCCCCACCGCTTACGAAGCCGGCTCTGTGGCCGGCAAGTTCACCCTCACGCGCACGGGGCCGGACACGGACCCGTTGACGGTCAAAATCGTGCCGGTCTTCGGCAGCGCCGCCACGGGCGATTACTCGCTCAATCCCGCGCCGACCAACGGCTCGCCGTACAACACCGTGACCATTCCCGCCGGGCAAAGTTCGCTCGACATCACGGTGACGCCGGTCAACGACACTTCCATCGAGGGGCCGGAGACGGTGGTGATGCAGCTTGGCCTGGATGCCGCCTACGTCATCAGCGGCCCGGCAACCGCCACGGTCGTCATTGAAGACGACGACACAACGTTGCCGAAAGTCTCCATCACCGCGCAGACCATCGCCGCGGTCGAGAATCCTCTGCGCGCCAGCCGCTTCACCATCACCCGCACCGGCCCGACCGTCTCGAACCTCATTGTCAAACTCGCCTACACCGGCACCGCTTCCAATGGCGTGGATTACATCAGCCTCGCGTCGTCCAACATCATGCCCGCCGGCGCGGCCTCGGCGGACATCACGGTGACGCCGGTGGACGACGGTGTCTCGGAAGGTTTTGAAACCATTGTGGCCACTCTGGTTACCGATGCGGCCTATCTCAAAGACCCGAACGCCAGCAGCGCCACGGTGCTGATGGTGGACGATGACCAGCAAGTGGTGTCGCTGGAAGTCCCGAAGGCGACCGCCCGCGAAGTGGACCTGAGTCTGCCGGGCGCGGTGCCCGATCCGGGCGTGTTCGTCGTCACGCGCAGCGGCGATGTCTCGTTGCCGCTGACCGTGTATTACGCCGTGAGCGGCACCGCCTTGCACGGCGTGGACTACGAAGCGTTGCCCGGCCTCGTCACAATCCCCGCCGGCGAAACGCGCGCCAGCATTGTGATCACGCCGCGGTTTGACTCGCTCGGCGAACCGGCGGAAACCGTATCGCTTCAACTCGCCGCGTCGAGCGGCAACTACAAGCTCGGTGCCGTCCACAACGCCACGCTTACCATTCTCGATGCGGGCGACCTGCCGACGGTGGAAGTCATCGGATGGAAGTGCGCCAAGGAACCCTCCACCAACGGCGTGTTCCGCTTCAGCCTGCGCGGCAGCACCAACACGCCGGTCACGGTCAACTACACCGTCAGCGGCACGGCCACGCCGGGCATTGACTACACCAACCTCACCGGCACGGTCTCCCTGAACGGCACCGGCGCGGTCGTGGATGTGACCGTGCCGGTCATCAACGACGGCGATGCGGAAGAGTTGGAGACCATCACCGTGACGATCACGCCCAGCCCGAATTACCAAACATGGGAGCCGACGCGCTCGGCCACGATCTGGCTCTATGACGACGAACAGCCGACCGTCTTTGTGGACGCGCACACCACCTCCAGCAGCGGCATCGCCACGCTCGCCGAAAACAGCACCGGCACCAACAAGTTCTACCTCTCGCGCACCGGCGGCACGACCGGCGATCTCACGGTGAACTACATCATGACCGGCACCGCCAGCAACGGCGTGGACTACCAGTGGATGACCGGCAGCGCCGTCATCACCAACGGCTGGCCGGGCGTGGATGTTCCCATCGTGCCGATTCAGGACGCCTTGTTCGAGGGAACAGAAACCATCACGCTGTCGTTGTTGCCCGGCGGCTACGCGCGCGGCCCGGACTCGACAATGTATCTGACCGACGATGAAACATCCTCGTTGACCGTCGGGTTTGCCAGCGCCACCAGTGTCGCATCCGAGTCCGCCGGTGCCATCGGCATTCCGGTCATCTTGTCGGCGACCTCCGCGTTTCCCGTGACCGTCCAGTACAGTGTCTTGTCAAGCAATGTCAAACCCGAAACACCGCTGATCGTTTACACCAGCCTGCCCCGCTGGTTGCGGTTCAGTCGGACCGGTGACGTGTTCCGCGCGCATTATTCGCCGGACGGTGTCGCATGGACACAGATTGGAGCCGCGCAGACGAATGCGTTCGTTGATCCCATCTGGGCCGGCCTGGCGGTGTGCAGTCGCAGCGACGGCGTGCTGGCAACGGGCACGTTCGACAACGTCACTCTCACGCCCGATCCCGGCGGCGTGTTCGAGGGCCGCGACATCGGCTTCGTCTCCGCCTACGGCAGCGACAGCGAGGCCGGTGGCGTGTACACGGTGACCGGCTCCGGTGGAGACATGTATTCCGACAACAGCGATGAATTGCATTACGTTGCCCAGCCGGTCAGCGGGGATTTCACGTTCACCGCGCGCCTCACGGCCAGCAGCGGCGGCAGTTCGCCATACATCGGATTGATGATTCGCGAGGACATGCGGAACATTGCGCGCCATCTGTTCGTCGGCCAGCGCGGCTCCGATCAAACATGGTTCTTTTGCCGGAAAAACACCGCCATCACCGCGCAAAACCTCGGCGTGGATTATCAATGTCCCGGCGGCACATTGACCTTCGCCCCCGGCACGCTGACCAACACGATCCCGCTTACCATCACCGACGACACGCTCGCCGAGCCGAATGAACAGGTGGTGTTGACGCTGCGTTTCGCCAACGGCGCCGCTCTGGGGATCAATCAGCATGTGCTGGCCATTGCCGACAACGACACCGCGCCGCTCCAACCCTCGATCGGATTTGCCGCCGCCAACAGCACCATTGCCGAGAACGGTGTCCCCGCGGTGATGGTGACGTTGAGCCAACCGGCCACGAACACGGTGTCCGTGAACTACGAAGTCACCGGGGGCACTGCTGTTTCACCCGACGATTACACGTTGCCGCCCGGCACCTTGAGCTTCGTCGCCGGTGAGACCGTTCAAACGATTCCTATCGCGCTGGTGGACGACAGCCTCGTCGAGTCGAACGAGACCGTTCAAATCACATTGTCCGCGCCGTCCGGTGCCACGCTCACCACCGTCACCAACCACACGTTGACGATTACCGACAACGATCTCCCTGTGGTCACGCTGGTCGCGAGCGACCCGACTGCCAGCGAGACCGGCGACCCCGGTGAATGGACGTTTACCCGCACCGGGGCCGCGACAAACGATCTGCTGGTCAGTTTCACCGTTGCCGGCACCGCGAGCAGCGGCAGCGATTACGCGCCGCTCGGAACCAGCATCACCATCCCCACCGGCTCCAACAGCGTGGCGTTGACATTGTCGCCTCTGGCCGACGCCGCCGTCGAAGGCTACGAAACCGTGATCGTGCGCCTGACCAACAGCCCCAGCTATGTCATCGGCTCGCTCGGCACCGGTACCGTCACCATCACCGATGCGAACATTTCCACCGTCAGCATCGCGGCGACCACGCCGACCGCCTCCGAGACCGGACCGAGCAATGGCGTGTTCACCATTTCGCGCGACGGACCGACGAACAGCGCCCTGACCGTGTACTTTTCGGTGACAGGGACCGCCTCCGCCGGGACCGATTATACAAGTCTTGGCAGCAGTATCGTCATCGCGGCCAATCGGGTGAGCACCAACCTGTTGGTCAGACCCATCAACGATTCGCTCACCGAAGGGGTGGAGTATGTCGTCGTGTCATTGCAAACGAACGCGAATTATCTGGTCGGCGCGCCGAGCTTCGACAGCGTGGCGATCGCCGATAACGACTCGCCGCCAACCGTGTTCATCAGCCAGCCCGCCGCCAAAGCCGTGCAACTCGCGCCGGGAAATGGTTTGGTGTTGGAGGCCACCGCCACCGACGACGGCGCGCCCGGCCCGCTGAGCTTCACGTGGACGCAGTTTTCGGGGCCGGGCTCGGTGACGTTTGGCGTGACCAACACCGCCGCCACCACCGCCACGTTCAGCACCAACGGCCTGTACATCCTGCGGGTCAGCGTCACCGACGGACAGTTCAGCGTCAGCGACGATGTGACCGTGCAAGTCGGCGGCTTCGCGCCGGCAGACTGGGTGGATGTCAGCCTCGGCACACCGAGCACCCGCGGCAAATCCGGCCTCGTCAACGGCACGTTCACCATCCTCGCTTCGGGCACCGGCTTCAGTGGCACCGCTGACTCCGGGCATTTCGTTTGCCGCCAGATGAACGGCGCGGCCTCCGTCGTCGCCCGCGTCACCGGGTTCACCGGCGCCGGTACCAATGCGCTGGCGGGCGTAATGGTGCGCGAAACGAATTATCGCGGCGCCCGGCGCGCCTTGCTCGGTGTCCGTCCCAACGGCGCTGTGGAATGGCGTCGGCGCGGCGCTCTCGGCGGCTCCGACACCATGACCAGCGGCGGCACCAACGCGTTGCCCTTGTGGGTCAAGCTCGAGCGCGCCGGCGATGTCATCACCGCGTATCAAGCGCCCGATACCGGCGGAGCGCCGAGCGCGTGGGTTCAAGTGGGCGTGCCGCTGACCAACGCCAACCTGCGCGCGGACGTTGACGTGGGCATCGCCGCCACCGCCGGCGCAGCCAACACGCTCACCTCGGTCGCGTTCGACAACGTCGCGCTTGCGCCTGCGCCGATGGGCCCGGCGTTCGTGGCCGAAGACCTCGGCAACACGTCCTTCGTTGGCACCAACTTTCTTGCCGGTTCGACCAACGTCATCGTCGGCGCGGGTTCTCTTTTCACCGACACTGGACGTTATCTTTTCCAACAATACGTCGGGGATGTCACCGTCACCGCACGCATTCTCAGCCATACCGCCAGCGGCATGAGCGCGAAAGGCGGCGTGATGATCCGAGACACGAGCTTGGACAGCGCGCCGCATGGCATGATGGGCATCGCTCATTACTGGGGCGGTTATTTCGTCTGGCGCAACGTCATCGGCGGCAGCGCCGGCACCAGTTACGGCGGTTCTTCTGTCAATCCGCAATGGATTCGCGTGGTGCGCAAAGGCAACTCCATCCGGGCATGGAAAGCCCCCAACTCCGGCAGTTCCCCCGGCACATGGGTCCAACAGGGCGGCACGCAGGTTTTCAGCGCCGATGCGCCGATTTACGTCGGGCTGGCCGTTGACAGCGCCTCTTCGACCGCCACGAACCTCGTCAAACTCGACAACTTCACCGTCGTCACCGATAACACAGCTCCGGTCGTGAACGCCGGTTCCGGTGGCACGTTCACCAATGCGTCACCGATTGCCATTCATGCGACCGTGACCGACGACGGCCAGCCGAATCCGCCCGGCGCGACAACCTATCAGTGGTCGCAACTCAGCGGCCCCGGCACCGTGACGTTCGGCAACGCGACCAACTTGGACACCACCGCCACATTTTCGCTTCCGGGCGTCTATGTCCTGCGTCTCACCGCCGATGATGGTGAAGTCCGCGTGTTTGACGATGTCAGTTACACCGTTTATCACACACCGTTTGAAGCGTGGCAGGCCGAGCACTTCGGAGCCGAGAGCGGTGGCCCGAATGCCGCGCCGACTGCCGACCCGGACCGCGACGGCATTTTGAATCTGATGGAGTACGCCTTGAACCTCGATCCGAACACTGCCGGCTTGACCGGCCTACCGGTGCAGAGTAGCAGAAACATCAGCGGCAGCGATTACCTCACGTTGACGTACACGCGCGTGAAAGCCGCCACCGACATTACCTATGCCGTAGAAGTATCCGGTGACCTGATCGGTTGGAATTCGGGTCCCGGTTACACCGCGACGGTGAGCATGACGGACAATCCCGATGGCATCACGCAGACTGTCGTTGTCCGCGACCTGATTTCGATGGCCAGCGCCACGAGTCGCTTCATCCGCCTCAAGATCATACAACCGTGAGCAACTGCCACACTTGCCATTTGGATGTAACACCTGTTACATGGATTTGGCAAGTAGGGAGTGGGGAACAGTGGGAGAGGACAAGGATTGTTTGCGGGCGCGGCCAAGGGCGTCGGCGGCAAAGAGGGCGTCCACGAGGCTGTCGCGGGTGACGGGGAAGGGGTGGTTTTCGCAGAGGGAGCCTTTGGCGACGCAGATGTCGCCAATTTTTTGGAGGCGGTCGCGGGTGACGTTGGCCAGGCCGAGTTCGGCGAAGGTGACGGGGAGGCCGATGGCGATTTCGAAGTCAACGACGCGATAGAGTTCGGCGGGATTGGTGTCTTCGTCGAGGCAGAGTTGGGCGAGGAGGCCGAAGGCGACTTCTTCGCCGTGCATGAGGCCGTGGCATTCGGGGAAGGAGGGGAAGCAGTTGGCGATCATGTGGGCGCTGGCGCATCCGCAGCTTTCAAAGCCGAGGCCGGAGAGAAGGACGTTGGCTTCGATGATTTTTTCGACGGCGGGGGTGACGAGGTGTTGTTCGACGGCGCGTTTGGCTTCGATGCCGTGCGTCATCAGGGTGTCGTAGCAGAGTCGGGCCAAGGTGAGCGCGGCCATGGTGGCGGTACCGCCGCTGCCGGCGAGGCTGAGGGAACGGGTTTTGTGGCAGGCGTCGGCTTCGAACCATGTGGCAAGGGCGTCGCCCATGCCGGCGACGAGGCTGCGGACAGGGGCGTGGGCGATGATTTGGGTGTCTACGAGGACGAGGTCGGGGTTAACGCCCCAGGATTCGAAACCGAGGCAGTTTCCGTCGTCGTCGTACCAGACGGTGTAGGAGCTGGTGGGGGAGTCGTTGGAGGCGATGGTGGGGACGGTGACGCATTTTGTGAGGGCGAAGGCGGCGGCGGCTTTGGCGGTGTCGAGGGTTTTGCCGCCGCCGAAGGCGACGATGATGTCGGCATTGTGTTGTTGGGCGAGGGCGGCGACGCGTTGGGCTTCTGTTTTGGTGCATTGGCCGCGGAATTCGACGTCGAGGAATGTTTCGTGTTGGACGAGTGGGGCGATGATGGTTCGGACGCGGTGGTCCCAGAGGAAGAGGGGTTTTTGGCCGATAGGGCGGAGGTAGGAGCCGATGTGGGGAATGAGGTTGCGTCCTTGGATGTAGCGGCGAGGTGCGATGAGGACGTTGGGCATGGTGGGGTATCCTTTTATGGGTTGGGGTTGTTGTGAGTGAGGTGCGAGGTGGGGGCGTTTTTGTCGGAGAGAGCGGTTTGTGCGACGGTGCGTGGGGCGTCGTTGATGGCTGGGGGAAGGGCACTGGTAATTTCCTGTGTTTGGCGGTCTTTGTTCCAGTGGAGGGTGTTTCCGACGATGGTGGCGAGTTCGGTGAGGGTTGGGAGGGTGGCGTTGCCGAGGAGGCCGATGGTGCTGCGGCGGTAGACGAGGTCGGAGAGGTGGACGACGGCGTCGTGGCGGGCGATCCATTGGATTTCGCCGATGGTGTAGTCAGGCAGTGTGCTGAGGGGGGTGTTGTCGGTGGTGGCGATGGTTTCGGCGTTGGTGCCGTAACGGGCGAGGAGGGTGGCGATGCGTTGTGGGGTTTGGTGGGTGGTTTGGGCGACGCGGATGATCCAGGCGGCACGGGCGTCGTCGGTGGTGGGGAAGTTTTTTCCGCCGCCGATGGGGATTTGGGTGGTGGTGCAACGGCGTGTGGCGCCGAGGAGGGGGAGGATGCGGTCAGCGGTTTGTTCGGCGAGGGCGCGGAAGGTGGTCCATTTACCGCCGATGAGGCAGATGATCGGGATGGGGCGGGAGTGGTTGGGTTCGAGGATGTGGATGGTGTGGCCGCGAGGGATGTTGGCGGTGACTTTGTTTTTGGTGGAGGGCAGGGGGCGGACGCCGCAGAAGGCGAAGACGATGTGTTGGCGGGTGACTTGGATGTGGGGGAAGACGTCGCGGATGGTGGTGAGGATGTATTCGATTTCGTGGTCGTCGCAGGCGGCTTGGTCGGGGTTGTCGACGGGGATGTCGGTGGATCCCATGATGACTTTGTCGGCAAAGCGGAAGGCGATACAGACGCGTCCGTCGTGGTGTTGGTAGTAGATCATTTGGTCGCCGAGGGCGTGGTAGAGGTCGGGGCAATCCACGACGAGGTGGGAGCCTTTGGTGCCGCCGATGAATTGGGTGGGGGAGCCGAGGAGGGTATTGGTGTGGTCTACCCAGGCGCCGGTGGCGTTGACGATGAGTTGGGGTTCGACGGGCCAGGTTTCGTGGGTGGTGAGGTCTTGGAGGAGGATTTGTTTGCCGCTGAGTTGAAGGGGGGCGACGTAGTTCAAGGCGATGGAGTCGGGGCAGGTTTGTTGGGCGTCGTGGATTAATTCGATGCAGAGGCGTTCGGCTTCGGTGATTTTGGCATCCCAGTAGGTGGCGGTGGCGATGATGTTGGGGTTGAGGCCGGGGATGGTACGCAAGGCTTCGTCGCGAGGTGTGAGGAAATGCCGCGGGGTGCGGCGGTCGTGGCGTGTGACGAAGTCGTAGTAGTGGAGGCCGAGGTTGGTGATGAAGGAGCCGCGGCTGCCGGGGGGGAGGGAGAAGCCGCAGAAGATGAGGGAGGAGCGGAGGAAGCCGCCGAAGCGCGAGAACAATGGGATGGTGGTTTTCAGGGGGAAGACGACGTGGGGTGCGTTGACGAGGAGGCGGTTGCGTTCGTGGAGGGATTCGCGGACGAGGGCGAATTCGCGGTGTTCGAGGTAGCGGAGTCCGCCATGGATCATGCGGGAGGATTTGGAGGTTGCGCCGGAGGTGAAGTCGGCTTTGTCGACCAGGAGGCAACGGATGCCTTGCAGAGCGAGTTCGCGGAACAGGCCGATGCCGTTGCATCCGCCGCCGAGGATGAGGACGGGGATGCGGGGGTTGGCGCGGAGGGACTGGATGGTTTGTTGCCGTGTGGGGTGGGTCATGGTTCGGGGAGTAGTTCGGCGTTGGTGATTTTGAAGGTGTAGGCGTGTTGGCAGGGGAGTTGGTTGGGGGTGAGTGTGGGGAGTTCGATTTCGAGGGTGTGGCTGCGGATTCGGCGGTTGAGGGGGCGGTTGTGTCCGAGCAAGGTGACTACGGTTTTTCGTGAGGTTTGGATGTTGCGCAGGAGGAGTGTTGCGCCTGGCCAGCCGGGCGTGATGGCGTAAAGGGTGTTGTCTTTTTTGGTGAAGAATGCCTGTTTGACGGCCATATCGCCTTTGGGATGCTGGCCGATTTGTTCCATGAGGTTGTAGGGGACCATGTATTCGCCGAATTTCTGGCCGGGGCGTTTGCCTTCGCTCCACTGGCAGGCGCGTCCGGCGTAACGGGTGGCGTAGATGGCTTCGCCGTTGACGCGGAGCCAGTCGCCGATTTCGAGCAGTCGCTGTTGCATGATCACGGGGATGGTGCCGTCGGCGGCGGGGCCGATGTCGAGGAGGAGGTTGCCGCCGCGGCTGACGAGGTCGCAGAGGATCATGATGAATTCGCGGGCGGTTTTGTAATCGTCAATGTTTTCGGCGCGATTGTAGCCGTAGGAATAGGCCATGCCGCGGCTTTCTTCCCACGGATGGGAGGCGTCTTTCATGCCGGCGGCGTACTCGGTTGTGTAGTAGCCACCGTGTTTATGACGGCAATCTTTACCCCAGCGGTCGTTGATGACGACGTAGTCTTTGCAAGGCGACTCGTTGAAGAGCCACGCGAGTAATTCTTCGCTGTGCCAGTCTTTCGATGGCATTTCCCATTCGCCGTCGCTGAAGATAATGGCGGGGCTGTAGCGGGTGACGACGTCTTGGAATTGGGGGAACATGTGTTCGCTGACGTAGCGGGCGCGGGTAGTTTGGTTGGTCCAGAGGGGGTTGAACCATTCGTAGAGCGAATAATAAAAGCCGAACTTGATGCCGCGTTTTTCGACGGCGGTTTTAAGTTCGGCCATCAGGTCGCGTTTCGGGCCGATCTCGGCGGCGTTCCATGGGCGTCCCCACGTGCGGCTTGCCTCGGCGCTGGGCCAAAGGCAAAAGCCTTCGTGGTGTTTGGAGGTGGGGACGATGTATTTTGCGCCCGAACGAGCGAAGATGTCGGCCCACTGTTCGGCGCGGAAGAGTTCGCAAGTGAACCGCGGCGCGAAATCCATGTAATCAAAGTTTTCGCCGAAATTTTTCTTATGGAATTGCCACCAGACGTTGTCGGGTTTTTTGTTGGACATTTTTTGCCAGTACCACTCGGCGTATTCGCCAACCTTGCCCCAGGCAGGCACCGAATAGACACCCCAGTGGATGAAAATGCCGAACTTGGCGTCAAGAAACCATTCAGGAGTGGGACGTCGGTCGAGCGAATCCCAGCGGGGCTGATATTGGGCGGACGCAGGGCACGCTACGGTGGCGAAGTAGATCAATCCAACGACACGCAGCAGCCTGTTCATGGGGTAGCCGATACCGTCTTGAATTGGCGCTGTCAAGCTTGCCGAAACACGTTTGTTGGGCCGGGTTGTGGCAATTCTTGGGCGTTTTGCCGATGGGGTGGAGCAAAAGAGGCCGGAAGATGTGGAGAAATGTTTCGTGTTGTGTAAGATTGGATTTGCAGGTCGGATGAACAGGAACGGCGTCAACCTTTCGCGGCGTGCGTTTTTGGTCGCAACAGCATCGGCGGCCAGCGCGGCGGGGATTGGTTGGCGTATCAGATGCCGGAGAGCAAAACAGGTTGCCATGAAAGAAGACGCGGAGGTCTTGAGGAGACGGAGAGCGGCGAGGATTGATCCGAGTTTTGAGCCGCCGTATCTGGCATTACACCGCAGCGGCGAGCTGAAAAGGCGTGGGGAGGAGTTGTGGCGCTTGATGGAAAGATGCCGGCTCTGTCCGCGCGAGTGCGGGGTGAACAAGCTGAGCGGGGAGCGCGGGTTCTGTGGGGCGAATGCGCAATTGGAAATCTCGGCGTCTCATCCGCATTTTGGGGAGGAGGAACCTTTGGTGGGAGTAGGCGGGTCGGGAACGATTTTTCTGACCAACTGTGGGTTGCGATGCGTGTTTTGCTGCAATTGGGAGATCAGTCAGGGCGGGATGGGCACGGCGCGCAGCTTGGAAGAGTTTGCGGAGATGATGTTGGAATTGCAGGCGATGGGATGTCACAATATCAATTTTGTCACGCCGACGCATTACGTGCCGCATTTTGTGCTGGCCACTGATCTGGCGGCGGCTAGCGGGTTGCGCTTGCCGCTGGTGTATAACACCTGCGGCTGGGAACGAGTGGAGATCCTGCGGCGCTTGGAGGGCATCGTGGATATTTATATGCCGGACTTCAAATATGCCGATGGAAGGATGGCCGCGAAGTATTCTTCCGGGGCCGAGACCTACCCGGAGCTGACCGGTAAGGCGATTTTGGAAATGCATCGTCAGGTAGGTGTGGCCAAGCCGGCGAAAGATGGATTGTTGTATCGCGGGTTGATCATTCGTCACCTCGTCATGCCGAATCGGGTGGCTGGTTCCAAACAGATTATGGAGTGGATTGCCGCCAACCTGCCGAAAGACACGTATGTTAATATCATGTCGCAGTACCGACCGCTATACAAAGCGCGTGAATATCCAGAAATTGCGCGTCCGATTACTCGGGAGGAGTACTTGGAGGTGGTCGAACACGCGCAGCGACTCGGTCTGACGAATCTAGACATCCAGGGCTGGCCGCATTGAAACTCATTATCCTCAGCTCCGGTTGGACGATCGGCAATTCGAGGGGAAGTTGCGCCGTCATGACAGCGAGCACCGCTGTGTCCTCAACCCGCAAGCGAGAGGGCCAGTTCACGAATGCGTAGCCATAGGAACCGGCCGTAGTCGCCGAAACTCTCCGGGTGGCTCAGCCAGTGGTGTGGGACCCGGATCAGTCATAGGGCGGTGCTGCAAGGCAACTGGGGGCACGGTTGGGAGAGAACCGCTTGGGCACAAAGAGCGAACCTGATTCGGCGGCGACTGAGTATTGGCAAACACTACCCCATCCGATCGGAGATGTTTTATCCGCTTGCTTTTCTGCGTGAATCTCGCATACTAGTGATAACGTGCCAGGGTAGCTCAGCGGTAGAGCAGGGGACTCATAAGCCCTTGGTCGGGGGTTCAATTCCCTCCCCTGGCACCAGCTTTCGTTTTCGCGCGCCTGCGGCGTGGATTCAGTGAGAACTCCCCAGTGCGTCATGAGCTTTGTTTCCAACCGGAGTCGTTTGTGTATCCGCACAGGCACGCTGAAAACGCAACGAACAAAGTCGCGAATCCGCCACGCGATTGGCTGGAGCGGGATTCCGCAAACGGCGCGGCGACGGGTGAGCTTGCTGCTCCGCGGTTCTGCAACGGCATGCGCCTTGAATCGAACTCGAATATAGTGGGCGGTTGCGCGATTGGCGGATGTTCGGTGCCAGACCACCGCATCGGAAACATCACAGGCGCGTTCGCCGCGGTGCAACAACTGCTGGACCAACATGGTGTCGCCTCCAACCCTCAATGCCCCTTCGCATCGTCCGAGGTCAGTTTGGTATGAAACGCCAGAATCGAATGCCCTGCGACGCAGGGCCATGTTAGCGCCGAAAAGCAAAAGATCATCGTTCCCTGGAAATCGGGACGAGTCGCCCAAGTTGTAGTAGGTGAATGGTCCCCAAAGGAAATCCGGGAGAACAGAAGCCCACGTTGGCGGTGCCCCTTGCCATCGAATCAGGACGGGGCCGGCAACGAGGCATACTTCCGGGTGCTGTTCGGCTGGTTCCACCAGTCGGCAAAGCCACGCGGGGCTGACATCGTCGTCATCATCAGTGCACACCAACAACTCGCTTTGGCTTTTCTGGGTTCGTTGAGATAGCGAATGGGTAGCCGAGTCTTGAATGGGTCGCAAACTTCTCTCGTGTGATCCGGTGAATCACTGTCCACAACGGGAAGTTCCCAAGGCGTGGATTCCAAACCGCATAATTGGGGAAAGCCTTCCAAGGTCTGGCGCAGGCTCTCCGCCCGGTTCAATGTGCATATAATCACGGAAGCGCGCATATCGGCAAGGCGGATGCGAGCACATGCCCGCCGCTCAGCAACCCCCAATGTGCGTGAAAAGATTGCACATCCAACAGACCGTTGTTAGTTTCCGTTTCTAGAATGAACATGCGCACACGCAGTGACGAGATGGTTCTTTCCGTTGTCATTCCTACACGCAATCGCTGTGGGAGTTTGGAAGCGTTGTTGGCCAGCCTGGCACGTGCGGAGGAGCCTCAGGTGCCCTTTGAAATCATCGTCGCAGACAATGGTTCTGACGATGCCACGCCCCAATTGCTGCAGAACTGGAGCGCTGCCGCCACCAACAGACGTGTGCTTCGCGTGCCGCAGCCTGGACGAAGCCGGGCGCTCAATGAAGCGACGCGAGTCAGCGAAGGACATTGGATCGCCTTTTTGGATGATGATGTTGTGGTGGCTCCCGATTACCTTGTGGAGATTACGAAATTCATCAAACAGACGGATTGCGTAGCGGCGCAGGGCACCATCCAGTTGTCACAGGAAGCGATGGAAGACCCTTCCGTGCGTGAGTTGGTCAATCGCTTTAAGGCCATGTTTCCAACGGTGGTTCACCCTCCGGACTGGCGGCCGAAGACGTTGACGGGCGCAAACATGCTGGTGCGACGGGATGTGCTACTGCAGGTTGGCTTGTATGATGAACGGTTGGGACCCGGCGCATCGGGATTTGCCGAGGACGATGATTTGGCGGATCGGATCCTTCAATCGGGCGGGCGAATTGGATACATGCCCAGAGTGAAGGTCACCCACGAAATCAACCGGGATCGGCTTACCCTGCGCGCCTATTTGTATCGAGCTAGAAAACTTGGGCACGGTGATTACATTCGGAAGCAACCGGGAGTCGTCACGTGGATTCTCCCGCGATTGGCCGTTGCCGGATTGCGAGTTGTATTGGCTACGGTCTTGTGCCTGCGCGATCATCGGCACCGAGCTTTGGCACGCTGGCAGCGATACGCGGGTGCGTTGGAAGCCGCTCGACAACGGAGTGGCCAATGACCGAAGCAAGCCATCTACCGCAGGTGAGCGTTGTGATTGCGACGTTCAATCGTCCCCGGTTGCTGACGCAAACGCTGCGCACCATCCTCGCACAAGACTACCCGAAGGAACGCTTTGAAGTGTTGGTCGTGGACAACAATTCTTCGCCGCCAGCCCGCGCCGTTGTGGAATCCTTTGCGGATTCCGTGCCGTCGCCGCGATGGATTTTGGAGACAACGCCGGGCGTGAGCCGCGCTCGCAACTGTGGGATCCAGCACGCTCGGGGCGACATCATTGTGTTTGCCGACGATGATGTTCTGGCCGCACGCGACTGGTTGCGGAAGCTGGTCGAGCCGTTTCACACCGCTGCCAGCCGGCGAATTGGCGCTGTGGGCGGAACGGTTTTGCCGGTGTTTCCAGAGGGTTGTCCGCCGTGGTGGCGTTACACACACCCGTTGCAATTGTCGGATCGAGCCGAGCCGTTGTCCTCAGGGCAAGAGCGCAAACTGATGGGCGCGAATCTTGCGGTGACAAAAGCGGCTCTCAACGAGGTCGGGGGATTCCGCACCGATTTGGGCCGGCGAGGCCTGGCCTTACTGGACGGCGAGGAACCGGACTTGCTCAGCCGTATTCGGGCTGCTGGCTTTGAGATTTGGTTTGCCGGCCAAGCCGTTGTGCAACATCAAATGCCGCTGTCGCGTTTGACCCTGCGGTATGCCTGCCGCAGCGCGTTTGATTCAGCGCGCTCGCGCGTGATAGACAGGCTCGGCACGGGTTCGCTGTCGCGCAGCCGCCGAGTCGGCTATTGTGTGGCCCGGTTGCTGGGCAATTTCATGCTTCTCTCTGTTTTCTTGCTGGGTGCCGTATTCTGTGGCTTGATAGCCCAGATCGGGTGGGCCAAGGGATTTGTGGTGCGGTTTTGCCGCTCAGCCGGCTACGTGATCCAGATGGTCGCCCTGGCGATCAACAGAAAGACCTGATGATGGATTGGTTGCGTCGTCATAAGTTTGCATTGCTGCTCGCAGTGGTTGTCGCAGCATACTACCCACGGTTTGCTCGTCAGGCGTTCACACTGTATCCGCTCGGCGGACAGGCGCTGTTGCAGGGGCAACCGTTGGAAGCCGTCGCACCGGGGTTCACGTATCCACCGTTTTTTGCATTCTGCATGATTCCGTTTACCTGGTTGCCAGTCGGCTTGCGGACTCCGTTGTGGTATGCCGTGATGGTCGGCTCGATCATCGCTTGTTTTCGTGTTTGCGAGCGGCTCTGTGTTACGGGGGAATGGACACCGAGAGAACTCGGTTGGTTGCGGGGCTTGACGCTGTTGTTGAGTCTGAAGGTGACACTGGCAGTGTTCGAGAACCAGGCCTATGACTCGGTAGTGTTTCTATTGATTCTGGTGGGATTGCGCGAACTGTTGAAGGCTCATCCGTTGAATTCCGCAATGGGCTTGGGGGCATCCACTGCCTTGAAGGCGACGCCTTTGTTGTTTTTTCCGTATTTGTTGCTTCGTGGGCGATTGAAGATGTTGGTTCTCGGCCTAGTGTTTTTTGCGGGATTTTCGTTTCTCCCGGATTTGTTGTTCACGCCGCGTGATGGGGCATCGGGATATTTCGTTACCTGGATGCGGACCATCGCAGGCAGCGCTATGCAGACCGGGGCCACGAGCGGCGAGCCGACGACACTGCGTCAATGGCAGCAACTCAATCCGCTCAATCAATCGCTTCGTTCGGTGGTGTATCAATGGACCATTGGCGGTTCGTATGAGCCGCACACGAAAACGGTTCTGTACACGGTGTATCTGGCGTATCTGCTGGTAGTGGGGACGTTGTTGGTGTGGCCGCGCGGCGCGGCTCGCTCGGTGGCTCTGGACGGGTCGTTGGTGCTGATCAGCATGTTGATGTTGTCGCCGATGAGTAGCAAATCGCATTTTGTGGTGCTCATGCTGCCCTACATGCTGACGGGCAGTTATGTGATCCGTGAACCACGGTTCCGCTGGGTCGGTGGGACGTTCTTGGGGCTGAGTTTTGCGTTGATTACCTTGACGTCACGGGACCTGATCGGGAAGACCCTGTCCGATCTTTGCCTCTCGGCGGGTTGCGTTGTCTATGGCACGCTGGCGCTGCTGGCGGCGCTGGGCTATATCATCCTCAAACAAAAACCGTGAAGTCCATTCTCCTTTTTCGAATGCGATACATTGGCGATGTGCTGTTGACGACCCCGGCCATCCGTGTGTTGCGGCAAAGTTATCCCGAAGCCCACATCACCATGGTTGTCAACAAGGGGACGGAGGACATTCTCCGCTACAACCCGCACCTCGACGAAGTGCTGGCGTTCGAACGAGGCGCGACGTGGCGGCTTGTGCGTCGGTTGCGCGAGCGGCGTTACGATGTCTCGTTGGATTTTTTCAACGGCGACCGGGCAGCCTGGCTGGCCGTCGGCAGCGGGGCGAAATGGCGAATCGGATTTGTTCCCGAGCGATCGTGGCGGCGGCTGTTGTTTCACCGGTTGGTTCCGCTACCCGCTGGTCACATGGTGGAGAAATGCCTGCGACTGGTGCAAGAGGGGCTGGGTTTGAAAGCATCGGACCGATCGTTGGAGTTGCCCACGGGCGACGAGGATGATCGTTATGTGGCCCAACTTCCATTGCCGTCGGAGCCATTTGCTGTTGTTCACCTCGGCGCGCGGTATCCGGTCAACCGTTGGCCGCAGGAAAACTGGCTGCGCTTCGTCAACGAACTGCCGGTACCGGTGGTGTTTGCCGGCGGCGACAGGGAGGCATTGGAGACCGCATGGATCATGTCGCGGGCAAAATCATCGGCAATGTCTTTGGTGGGCCGAACAACGCTGCTTCAACTGGCTGCATTGCTCAAACGAGCGGCGCTGTTTGTCGGGCATGACAGTGGCCCGATGCATATGGCCGCGGCGGTTGGAACGCCGGTGGTGGCGTTTTTCGGACCGCAATCGGATGTCGAGTGGTGGCGACCGTGGGGAGAGGGGCATGTAGTGCTGTCAACCGCCAGCGAAGTAGAATCCGTTGTTCGTTTGGCGTGTGAGCTGATTCAGCAGAGCAGAAAACGTGCGCCCGGTTGAACGGTTCGGTTGCCGTTTCAACGAATTGTGCTATGAGTGATTGCGTTGCACTCCCCCGATGAAACATGGTTTTCTGATTTGGCTGGCGGTCGCGCTGAGTGCGTGTGGCGCGGAATTCGATGTCCGCAAGTTCGGCGCCAAAGGCGACCGGCAGACGCTTGATCAAGCGGCCATTCAAGCCGCTTTGGACGCGTGCGCGAGAGCCGGCGGCGGCACGGTGAAATTGACGCCGGGTGATTATCTGTCAGGTACACTCCGTTTGGCCAGTGGCGTCACGCTGGAGCTTACCCGTGGCGCGACGCTTTGGGCCAGCACCAACCGCGCGCACTACATTGGCGCGGGGAAAACCAGCGGTCATCTGCTCGTGGCGAGCAACGCCAGCCGGATCGCCCTCGTCGGTCAGGGCGCCATCAACGGACAAGGCACCGCCGACTACGGCGAGCGTTGGGGTGTGCCGAAGAAACCGGAGTTCCGCACCGGCATCTTGTTGCTCACGGGTTGCACCAACATCACCGTGCGCGGCGTGACCATCCTGAATAGCGACGCATGGACGCTGCATTTCAAACGCTGTGAGCACGTCACCGTGGACGGCGTGACCATCCGCAACAACTACCGGCGCCTCAATTCCGACGGCATTGACCCGAACTCCTGCCGTCATGTCCGGATCACCCGCTGCCGGATCATCGCCGGCGACGATTGCATTGTGCTGAAATCCACGGAGCCGTATCCGTGCGAAGACGTCGTGGTCAGCGATTGCCAACTGGAGTCTGCGGCCTCGGCCTTGAAGCTCGGCACCGAATCGCATGGCGATTTCCGCAACATCCGCTTCGAGCGATGCGTCATCCGCAACTCACCGACGGGCATCGGCCTCTACCTCAAAGACGGCGCCACGATGGAAAACATCACGTTTACCGACATAGAGCTTGCCACCAGCACAGCCACGAACCGGGTCGTCACGCCGATCTTCATGGACATCGAGAAACGTCATCCGAACTCCAAGATCGGCGCGATGCGGAAGATCACCTTCCAGAACATCACCATGCGCAGCGGCTCCAGCGTGCTGATTCAGGGGATGCCCGAAAGCCCCATCGAAAACCTCACGCTGCGCAATCTCAAACTGCACGTGGCTCGTGCCGACGATTTTGCGGGACGCAGAAAGCCGGTCGGTGGCCGTCGCACGACCCGCGACGCGCGCGACGCGCTGTACGCGCAACTGCCCACCTACTTCGCGCTGGCGCACATTCGCGGCCTCACAATGGAAGATGTCACTGTCGAGATTGCTCCCGAAGCCTTCGCCCGATTCGAGCGGAGCGCTGTGAGCGGACGAGACATCGTTGGCGGCACGATCCGAAACGTTCACCGGATTCCCGGCGCTGCTGCCGGCAGCCTCCCGGTCATTGAGCTACAAAACTGCCGCAACGTTGCTATTCAATGACAACTTCATACCACAGCGTCTTGTATTGCGGGCCGAGCTTCAGAGCAATGCCACCGTCGGTTTCTTCGGGAGAAATCTCGACGGCGCGTTGACCGCGCGGGTCAAGCGCCCATGCTTTCGCCGACTTCGTCTTGAGGACCAGTTCGAACGGTATGCCTTCGCACAGGACGGGACTGTTGCCCCACTGATCGCCGACCGATGATTTGTTCGCATTCCAACCCATGCCCGTGTTCTCGACATAGCCGGTGGCTGTCAGCAGGATTTTTGCGCCTTTGGAACAAAAACCGCTGCCTGACACCACCGAGGCGGTAATCACGGAGAAACCCTGCTGCATCGTTTGGCCCGGCTTGAGCACGAGTTCGCCGAGATCAAACGTCTTGCCGGCGCCGAATCCGATAACCGCTTTTGATCGCGGCGAGTTCACAACGAGAACGGCGGCATCTTTCTTGGTCGCGTCGTAAGTCAATTCCTCTGTGTCCGAGACAACGACGGTTTGGTCGGTTGGTTGGAATTTCGGGGCGGTTTTTGAGCCGAGCGCCACCGACAAGCGATGAGTAAACGCGTCACGCCATGTCGCGCCCTTCTCCGCGGCGGCGGTTTCGCGTTTTGCGCCCCGGATGGTTTGCAGTTTCAGATCGTCCAGTGTGATCCCGACAGACACTTCCTGCTTCGCCGTTGCCACATCGCCTCGACGAAAGGCCAACGCGCCGAACGGCATCGTGACCAGTTTTGTCGGGTGGCTCTTGTGCTCGAAAAAGCTTCCGATCATCTCGCCGGTGTAAGGCTGATGCGCCGCGTACGTGAAGAGTGTAATCCCATCCCAGTCCTGAAACGCGGCGAAGGATGAGAGGGTCGGAATCTGTTCCGAGCAAAAGGTGTTCGGCGCCGGATGGCAATACTCGCTCACATGGAACGGCTTGCCCAACACGCGGCAAAAGGCGAGGTTGACCAGAGCGCTTCCATAGTGGTTGACCATGGGCAGGTTGTTGATGGTCCAGTGTTTCCGGTCGCGAATGTTTTGGGGGTGTTGCCAGTATCCGTGCACATCGAGGAAGTCGAGCTTGGCCTGCGTGAAGAAAGAACTGTAATCCGAGTTGGCCTGCGTCCCCTTGATTGGATGTTTGCAGCCGAGAGTGTGTTTCAAGAAATCGCGCATCTCAGTGAAATACCGCTCATCCATCTCGTAGAGGAAGTCCACAAAGTCACGGGCCAATTGCGGCGACCGCTCCTTACAGTCTGCCGGCGTCAGCGGCATGGCGACATTGGCGGCTTCCAAGCTTTCGTCTCGCGGCAGTCCCGTTCCGGCGGCGGTTCCATCTCCTGCCCATGCTTTGCGAAGCGCATCTGTTGTCTGATACTTCCGCTTCAGATGGACATTCCAGGCTGTTCGCAGGTCGGCAACGAGCGCGTCTGACCAGCTTTTCTTCAGATGACCGCGCGGCCAGGCGCAAAGGATTCCGTTCTCGTTGATGATCTCCACAAAAGCCACCGCCGGCTCTTCAGTATAGGGCTTGCCCGTGTACCGATTGACATGGCCGAAGAAGTCCCGCGCGTATTGCTTCTCGGCCTCGATGAAACGCGCGTTCCACAAAGGCAAGCCGTGCCCAAAACTGTAGCGATGGTCGCCGACGTCGGGGATTCCCTTTTTCCCCATCAGCCTCAAGTGGCCGATGTGGAGAGAAAGTTCCACATAGATGCCGCGCTTTTTTAGTTGTGCGATGAAGTAGTCCAGCTTTTCCAGTCGTTCGGGATCCAGACGCATTTCGCCTTTGAACCTCGGATCGAATAGCCCCATCGGCGCGTACTGTTGATCGGTATGCGTAATGCGAAGGAGGTTCATGCCCAGTTTAGCGAAACGCTTGGCCAGCATCTCGGCCTGTTCATGCGTGGGGTAGTTTGCATCGTAATCACTGTTCATCCCCCAAAACCGAATCCGCTTGTCGCCCGCGTAGAAATGCCCATCTCTCACCGTCACCAGTTGATCTGCCGGTCTGTTGTTCAGGAACGACAGGTCCGTCACCCCGACCGAGACATCATCACCGGGCACAACAAACGGGAACAATTTCGATGCCATATCCGCCGCCCGAATCTCGCAACACGAAACGACCGCGAAAACCGCAGTTATCAGTAAAAGTGACTTCACACTTTGCCCCTGCGGGGGAGAGCGGCTCATTTATTTGAGCACAACAGGTTCAGCTTTTTCACATTCTCCAATACGTGATCAGCGGACTTCTTCAGTTGTGCCGATTCCTCGTCGGTCAGTCGCAACTCGATGATCTTTTCGACGCCGTTCTTGCCGAGCACGCACGGCACGCCGACAAACATGCCGTTCACGCCGTATTGTCCCGTGCACCAGGCCGCGCACGGCAACACCCGTTTCTCGTCGCGGAGGATGGCACTGACCATCTCCGCCACGGATGCGCTCGGCGCGTAGTAGGCGCTGCCGGTTTTCAGCAGGTTCACAATCTCAGCGCCGCCGTTGCGGGTGCGTGCGACCATTGCGTCGAGTTTCTCCTTCGGAATCAGGTCTTCGACCCGGATGCCGGCCACTGTCGCATAGCGGACAAGAGGCACCATGTCGTCGCCGTGGCCACCGAGCACCATCGCGTCAACGTCGCGGTGCGACACGCCGAGTTCCAAAGCGATGAAACAGCGGAACCGGGCGCTGTCGAGCACTCCGGCCATGCCCATGATTCTGTTTTTCGGGAAACCGAGCCGGACGGCGGCCAGATAGGTCATCACGTCGAGCGGGTTGGAGACGACAATGACGATGGCATTGGGGGCGTTGGTTTTGATGGCGTCGCAGACGCTGCCGACGATGTTGGCATTGATTTTCAACAGGTCGTCGCGGCTCATGCCCGGTTTGCGGGGAACGCCGCTGGTGATGACGACGAGATCGCTGTCGCGGCAATCGGCAGCGTGGTTGGAGCCAGTGACGCGGGCGTCGAATCCTTCCAGGCAGGCGGATTGCATCAGGTCGAGCGCCTTGCCCTGTGGCATGCCTTCAATGATGTCAATGAGCACGACATCGGCGAGGTTTTTCTCGACGATTCGTTGCGCAGTGGTGGCGCCGACGAAGCCGGCGCCGAAGACGGTGATTTTGTGTTTCACAAGTTCGGTTATGCAAAAAATCCGAAGCGGTGTCGAGTGAATTCCCGTTTCCCCGGTGGCGTCGAAGCTCTGCGAGAGCGTCCCGTGAGAACTGCTCGATTGAAAATCGTGGCCGCTTTGGTTAGAAGCGTCCCGGCATGAGGAATTTCTGGAACGGGACGGCGGTGACACTATGGGCGCTGTGCGTGTTGAGCGCGCTGGCAGCGTTGGGCGGTTGTGTGACGGAATATGCGTTGCCGATGTATTGGTGCGGGGCGGCCGCCGGGGGGATGTGGGCGCTGAAATTGTTGTGCAGTTCCGAAGGTTCTTGGAACAGGACGCCGTTGCATGTGTGTGGGGGGCTGCTGGTCGGGTACGCCGTGGCGCGTTGTTTCACTGCGGAGCTGCGACACGAGGCGCACGCGGAGCTGTTGCAGGTGGGGTTGTTCGGCTTGATTTATTTTCTGGCGGCGTTTGTGTTTTACCGGCCGCGATGGCGTGTGATCATTTTTGCGGTCCTGATAACCGTTTCGGTATTGGAGGCCGTGTATGGCTACTGGCAGCACGCCACGGGCACGGACAAGGTGTTTTGGTTTGTGCGGCCCGATCAGTATCACGGGCGCGCGAGCGGCACGTTCATTTGTCCGAATCATCTTGCCGGCTGGTTGGAGATGGTGGCGCTGGTGTTACTCGCGCAAATCGTGGTCAATCCGCGTCCGTTGAAATCGCTGGAAGGCAGTGTGATTGCAAAGCTGCTGGAGTTGACTGCGCTCGGCGCGGTGTTGGTCGGGTTGGTGGCCAGTGGTTCTCGCGCCGGTTGGTTTTCGCTGGGGATTGGGGTCGCGGGGTTTTGGTTGTGGGCGTGGCGGAGCCGGTGGATGCCGCCGCGAGTCGCCGATGGGATACTCGTGGCGCTGTTGTTGGCGCTGGTCGTCGCATGGGCCATTCCCGCGGTGCGTCAACGATGTCAGGAGCTGTTGACTTTCCGTCTTGATTACACCTTCGATTATCGTGCGGTGCAAATCCGCGACGCGAGCCTGGAAGGACGGCTGGCCATGAGCCTCGCTTCGTGGCGCATGTTTCTGGATCATTTCTGGTTCGGTGTCGGTCCGGGCGCGTGGCAATGGTTCCATCCGCAATACCGCCTCGAATCGGTGACGTTTCAGCCACGCTACGCGCACAATGACGTGTTTCAGTTTGCAGCGGAATACGGTTTCGTCGGAGGGGTCTTGCTGATCGGGGCGCTGGTTTGTTTCTTCTGGCAGGCTTCGGTTTTGGGGCGTCGTGGTCGTCCTGACAGCGAGCGGGCGTTGGCGGTGGGTAGCGCGTTGGCGGTCGGCGCGATGTTGGTGCACTCCTTCTTCGATTTCAATATGCACATTCCGGCCAATGGGCTGTTGCTGGTCACGCTGATCGGGCTGACGGCGGGCACTGGGGACGAGGAGGCATTCGCGCGTCGCCGAATGTCGCGCGTCGCCAAAATCGTTCTCGGTGTTCTTTTGTTGTTCGGCTCGGCGCTGATCGCATGGAATGCGTTTCGGTTGTGCATGGCGCAGCGTCATGTTCTTGCGGGCCGCGCCGCGCAGGCGGCTCGAGCGTGGGGGGAGGCGGTTGTTTCCTATCAACGCGCTTTGGGATTGGCTCCCCATTGGTCGGAGGCGTATGCCCGCATGGGCGAAGCGTACCGTTTGCAAGGTAGCGCGGTGGCTGCCACCAATGCACTGGCAGCGTACCAACGAGCCTTGGAATGGAATCCGCGCAACGCGGCGGTTGTTCTCAGCGTGGCACTGACTCACGAAACGTTGGGCGACACCAACAAGGCGGCTGCCGCCTTTCAACGGCTCTTCGTTCTCGATCCGCACAACGCCGATTACTGGGTGGAGTACGGACGGTTCGCGGAGAAGCTGGGACGCACCAACGAAGCGTTGCGAGCCTACCAGAAAGCGGCGCGCGCCAGTCATCCGGAAGCCACGTATCTCCTCCGTCGTCTCCAAAATCAAAACCGTTGACCGCCTCCGCGCGCTGCGGCAGTATGAACGGGCATGTGGCAGTGGACAGAAAACGTTGAACAATACGTGCTCGACGTGATTTTCGAGCGACGCCGGAATTTCGGCGCGCGACTGACCAGTGCCACACTCGCGGCGCTCTCTCACCTCTACCGCATCGGTGTTCAGGTTCGACTGTTCCTATGGAACTATCGCATCTTCCGTGATCACACCCTCGGTTGCCGCGTCGTCAGCATCGGCAACCTCACCGTCGGCGGCACCGGCAAAACGCCCGTCGTCGAAGTTTTCGCGCGCGCCCTCGCCGCGCGCGGGCGGCGCGTCGCCATCCTTTCGCGCGGTTACAAGAGCACCCCGCGTCCTCTCTGGGAACGGATTTACGAGAAACTCGCATTTCAGGACAACCGATTTCCTCCCAAGATTGTCTCCGACGGTCAATCGCTTCTCCTCGACTCCGAACAGGCCGGCGACGAACCCTACATGCTCGCTTCCAACTTGAAAAATGTCGTCGTGCTCGTGGACAAAGACCGTGTCAAAGCCGGCCGCTACGCCATCCGCCGGTTTGGCTGTGACACGCTGTTGCTCGACGACGGATTTCAGTATCTGGCGCTGAAGAACCGCATTGACGTTTGTCTGGTGGACCGCAACAACCCCTTCGGCAATCATCACCTGCTGCCGCGCGGCACGCTGCGAGAGCCGATTACCAATCTGGCCCGTGCCCACTACATTTTCATCACCAAATCCACGCCTCAAGGCTCCAGGGCGCTTCGCGCCGCTCTCCGCAAGTTCAACCCCAAAGCCGAAATCATCGAGTGCGCCCATCAGCCGCTTTACCTCCAAGACGTCTTCACCGGCGAGCAGCGCGACCTCTCCATCCTGCGCGGCCTCAACGTCGCCGCCATCTCCGGCATCGCCGTGCCGGAAAGTTTTGAGCAGGGGCTGCGCGACCTCGGCGCCAACGTCATCTACGCCAAACGCTACGCCGACCACCACCGGTACACCCAGCAGGAGATTCTCAACATGATCAACCGCAGTCTCCGACGCGGCGCGCAAGCCATTCTCACCACCGAAAAAGACGCTGTTCGCTTCCCCAAAATAGACCGACGCGACCTTCCCATCTACTACCTGCGAGTCGAAATCAAAATCATCGCCGGCGCCAAGGACTTCCACGATGCCGTCGCCCGCATCTGCCACGAATAAACGCATCCTCATCCGCGCCGCCAATTGGATCGGCGATTCCGTGATGATGATGCCCGCCGTCACGCGCCTGCGCGAAGCGAATCCCGATGCGCACATCACGCTGTTTTGTCCGGGCCGGCTCCGCGACCTCTGGCGCTACAATCCACACCTCGACGAAGTCATCACCCAACCCGCTGGCCGGTTCGACATCGCCTACATCTTTCCCAACTCCTTCCGCTCAGCTTGGGAAACCTGGCGGATGAAAATCCCGCGCCGCATCGGTCACCCCGGTCACTGGCGTCGCTTGCTGTTGACCGACATCGTTGCGGATTCACCCGGCGAGACGGCACGCTACGAAAGCGTCACCGTTGCCGGAAAAACGTTTCGTCGAAAAGTGTTCAACTCGTCCCGTCATCAAGTCCACCGTCACCTTGCCCTTGTCGGCGGCGCCCAGCCAACGGCTCCGCGCATCTGGCTTGGCCCTGACGAAGCCGCCATCCGCGCGAGGCTTCTCGGCGACGATCCGCGCCCCATTCTCGCGCTCAATCCCGGCGCCGAGTTCGGTCCCGCGAAACGTTGGCCTGCCGATCGCTTTGCCGAAGTGGCCAAACGATTCCCACAATGTCGCATCGTTCTCGTGGGCGGGTCGCGCGATCCTTCGATTCCGTTGCCCGACGGCTCGCTGAACCTCGTCGGCAAAACAACTTTGCTGGAACTCTGCGTCGTCCTCAAAACCGCGCGCCTCCTGCTCACCAACGACACCGGGCCAATGCATCTGGCCGCTGCTCTCGACGTGCCGCAGGTTGCTCTTTTCGGTTCGACCTCTCCCGAATTGACCGGCCCGCTCAGCGACAAGGCGATCGTGCTGCGCGAGCCGGTCGAGTGCAATCCGTGTTTCCTCCGCCAGTGCCCGATTGATTTCCGCTGCATGACCCGCCTCACGGTCGAGCGCGTCACCGACGCTCTCTTGAAACTGCTTTCGCCCAACCATTACTAGTGTACACTTCCACAAAAGGAGCTTCCCATGCCAGACCCAGACGTCGTTGCCATTGACCGACTGCGTGATACCTACGGCGCACTTCGCGCCGAACTCGGCAAGGTTATTATCGGTCAGGACCAGGTGATCGAAGAATTGGTCATCGCCATCCTCGGACGCGGTCACGCGCTTCTGATGGGGGTGCCCGGCCTTGCGAAAACATTGCTGGTGCGATCGATCGCCGAGACAATGGCGTTGACCTTCAGCCGCATCCAGTTCACGCCTGACCTCATGCCCGGCGACATCACCGGCACCGAAATCATTCAGGAGTCTGCCACACCCGGTCGCCGACAATTCGAGTTTGTGAAAGGCCCGATCTTCGCCAATATCGTGCTGGCCGACGAGATCAACCGTGCCCCGCCCAAAACACAGGCCGCCTTGTTGGAAGCCATGCAGGAACAACGCGTGACCGTTGCCGGGCGCGCCTATCCACTCGCACCGCCGTTCTTCGTATTGGCGACGCAAAATCCCATCGAACAAGAAGGCACCTATCCATTGCCCGAAGCGCAACTGGACCGTTTCATGTTCCTCATCCATGTGGACTATCCTGGCGCCGACGAAGAGAAACGCATCGCCCGCGAGACCACCGGCAGCGCGATCACAACACTTCAGAAACTCCTCGCGGGCGAACAAGTGCTGGCCATGCAGGAACTCGTTCGCCGCGTTCCCGTGCCCGACCACGTGTACGATTATGCCGTCCAACTCGTTCGCCGGTCGCGTCCGCCGCTGCCGGAATCTCCCGACTGGATCAAGAACTGGGTCAGTTGGGGCGCCGGGCCGCGCGCCGTCCAGTACCTCATCATCGGCGCGAAAGCCCGTGCCGCCCTTCATGGCAGCTACATGGCGCGGCAGGAAGACATCGAAGCCGTGGCCGTGCCAGTGTTGGTGCATCGCATCCTCACCAACTTCCATGCCGAAAGCGAAGGAGTCACCAGCCGCGACATCATTCAACGCCTCATGGAGGAGGCCGCCCCCGCTGCGTGAGCTTGTCATCCCGGGCGAAGCAACACGATGACAAATCGCAGGGGAAACGATCATGACTCCCCAGCACTCCCAACGCGAGTTCCTTGATCCGGGCGTGCTTGCACGGCTCTCGCGCCTCGAACTCCAGGCCCGATGGCCGATGGAAGGCAACATCGCGGGCCGCCACAAAAGCCCGCACCGGGGCGCCTCCGTCGAGTTCGCGGAATACCGCAAATACGTCCCCGGCGATGACCCGCGTTTCCTCGACTGGCGCGTCTATGCCCGTCGCGACCGCTTTTATCTCAAAGAATTTGAAGCCGACACCAACCTGCGTTGTTACCTCGTGCTCGACGCCAGCGGTTCGATGGCCTACGCGAACAAGTTTTCGCTCGCTCGCAAACTCGCCGCCACGCTCGGTTACCTCGCCATGCAACAGGGAGACGCCGTCGGCCTCGTTTGCTGCGGCGCCCACATCACCACCGACATCGCGCCCCGCCGCAAACCGGCGCACTTGAAAAACATTTTCGACGCCATGGCCGCCGCCCAACCACGCGGCGAAACCGGCCTGGTGCCGGCGTTGCATGCGGTCGCCGAGAAAATTCGCCGGCGCGCTTTTGTCGCGGTGTTTTCGGACCTTTTCCATGACCCGGACGAGTTGTTGCACTGTTTCCGTCATCTGCGTTTCCGCAAACACGACCTCGCCGTGTTTCACCTGCTCGACCGCTCGGAGGTGGACTTCAAATTCGATCGGCCCATCCGCTTCGTGGACATGGAAGACCAGTCGGCCATTGTGGCCGAGCCGGATGTGATTTACTCGCGTTACCGCGAGGCGTTGGATGCCTATCTCGACAAGCTGCGACGCGGTTGCGCCGAGTTCAAGGTGGACTACCGGAGGGTGATGAGCGACGCGGACTACGAAAAAGTGTTGGCCGATTTCCTTCTGGCCCGGATGCGGACATGAGTTTCCTCCAACCCTACATCCTCTGGGCGCTGCCGTTGATGGCGATTCCGATCCTCGTGCATCTGCTCAACCGGATGCGTTACCGCACCATGCCGTGGGCAGCGATGATGTTCCTGCGAACGGCCACACGCCAGTCCACACGCCAGGCGCGACTCCGTGAATGGCTCATCCTCGCCTGCCGCGTGCTCGCTGTGGCGGCATTGATCGTCGCCATCGCGCGTCCGCTCGTTGGCGGCTGGCTCGGTTGGGCCATGGGCGCGGCGCCGGACACGATCATTCTGCTGCTCGACCGGTCCGCCAGCATGGAAACACGCGATCCGACGACTCATCGAAGTAAACGCGCGCTCGCCTTGCATCGTCTCGCCGAGGCGGCTCAGGAGTATGTCGGCGCCTCGCGGTTTGTGCTCATCGAAAACGCGCTGCGCAAACCGCAAGAAATCGCCAGTCCCGCCGCGCTCGAATCGCTCTCGACCACCGCGCCGACCGATACGGCCGCGGATATTCCCGCACTGCTCGAATCGGCACTCGATTACATCGTCGCCAACCAGTGCGGCCGCACGGAAATCTGGCTCGCCTCCGATCTCCAGTCATCCAACTGGCAACCAGAATCGCGTCGCTGGGAGGCCGTGCGGACGCGATTCGGTTCGTTGACACAAGACGCGCGGATTCGCTTGTTGGCTTTGACGGAACTGGTGCCCGACAACGTGGCCGTGGCCGTGCGTGAAACGCAACGACGCCGGACTTCGCGCGGGTACGAGCTGACGATGCGCGTCGAGCTTACTCGTCACCCAACCACCGCGCAGAGCCTGCCGCTGGCGATTGTTCACGAGGGGGCGCGCTCCTTGGTGAACGTCCAACTCGAAGGCCAGCGCCAAAGTCTGCAGGTCGCACTCGATCTCGGTTCCCGCAAATCCGAAGGCTGGGGTTGGATCGAGTTGCCCGCTGATGCCAACCCGCGTGACAACATTGCCTATTTCAGTTATCCCGAAGACCTCCACCTGAAAACTCTCGTTGCCGCCGAAAACGACGCCGCGCGGCGCATCTTGCGAATCGCGTCGGCGCCCGCACCGTCGGTGTTGAACGAGTCGGCGGATACGATCGAGCCGAGTGCAGTCCCGAAACTCGATGACGTGGCAATGCTGGTATGGCAGACGGCAGTAACTCATCTCGTTCGCGACTTCGCCGAGAGCGGCGGGAGTGTCGTGGTATTTCCGTCCGGCAAGGGCGAGGAGGGTCATTTCCGTGTCACAACGTGGCGACGCACGGATGGCCCGCTGGCCAACACTCAGGATGGCCGAATCCTGCCGCTCGGCGAAGTGGCGGTGAAACGGCGCGAACCGTTGTTGGCGTCCGACACGGTGCTGGCGGCGTTCGAGGACGGCAAACCGTTTCTCGTGAAGCAACCCGTCGGCCGAGGCGCGATTTACTGGTGCGCGACGTTGCCCGTGCCCGAATGGTCAAGCCTCGACGATGGGACGATCTTGGTGCCGATGCTCCAGCGCATCCTCCAAGAAGGCGGACGCCGTCTCAGCAAAGCCGACAACGCCGAAGTGGGATCGGTGGTGGGACAAGCGTTGCGCTTGTCGGGACAAGGTGGTCGCGTTTCCTGCGACGCCGGCGTTTATCAGATCGGCACGAAGATTGTCGCCGTGAACCGACCGGCTGCCGAAGACGAGACGGATGTCATGGATGAGGCGGCGGTGCGGACGGTGTTCGGTTCGGTGCCGTTTCGTATGTTCACGGACAAGGGCGGCAGCGCGACGGCGGCGTTGCAGTCGGAAATCTGGCGCTGGTTTATGGTGACGATGCTGATCTTTCTGACGGGGGAAGCCGTGTTGGCGTTGCCGAAACGCGCTTGTAGCCGCGAGCCTGCTCGCGGCCCTAGTCCCCAGCGCGAACAAGGTTCGCGGCTACAGGAGGTGAAGCGGTGAGTCACCTCAGTTTCGGCATCTCATGGCCTTCGGCCATCATCGGCGTCGCACTGGTCGCAGCGGCAGCGTGGCTGTGTCTTCAACACTGGCGTCGGCACGGCGCGCGACCGATGGTGTTGGGCTTGGAAATTTTCCGCTGGATGATCGTGTGCCTATTGTTCCTGACATTGCTGCGCCCGGAGTGGGTGAGCCTGTACAAGCCAACGACGCCACCGGAAATCGTCGTGCTCTGTGATGCCTCGCGGAGCATGACGACACGCGATGTCGTCAGCGGCAACGAGATTGTGTCACGTGCGGACTGGGTCCAACAACAACGCCATGCGGCCCCATGGAAACCGCTGGAAAAACGCTATCAAATCCGTGTCGAGGAGTTCTCGCCCATGCCCACCAACTCGTCGGCGGAGGAGGGCACCGACCTCAACGCGGCGCTGGAGGGCGCGTTGAACCGCTCGATGAATTTGCGCGCCGTCGTGTTGCTGAGCGACGGCGATTGGAACCTCGGCAAATCACCCGTGGCGGCCGCCACGCGGTTGCAAATGGCCAACGTGCCGGTGTTCGCCGTGGCCGTGGGCAGCGACCGGTATCTGCCGGATATTGATTTGGTGAGCGCGGCCGCGCCGGCGTACGGGCTGCTTGGCGAACAGGTGTTCATCCCCTTCGCCGTCCAAAGCCATTTGCCCCGCGAAGTGAACACGACGATATCGTTGATGGAGGGCGGTGTAGCCGTGGCGCAGAAGAAAGTGACTCTTCCCGCCAACGCGCAGATGCAGGACGCCATTCTCTGGTATCCGCAACGCGAAGGGCAGACGACGTTGACGTTGCGCATCCCGGCGGAGCCGGAGGAGATCAACCGCGACAACAATGAGCGCCGATTTCAGATCACGGTACGGCGCGAGACGTTGCGGGTGCTCGTTGTGGATTCGTTGCCGCGTTGGGAATACCGTTACCTCCGCAACGCGCTCTCGCGCGATCCGATGGTGGACTCCCAATGCGTCCTGTTGCATCCCGACCTGAAACCTGCCGAGGGAAAAAATTATCTCGGCCAATTCCCGAACACTCCGGAAGCCCTCTCGCCGTACGATGTCGTCTTCCTCGGCGATGTTGGCATCGGCGAAAACGAACTTTCTCCGCACGACGCCGAGATGTTAAAGGGACTCGTCGAACAACAGGGCAGCGGCCTGGTGTTGATCCCCGGACGGCGCGGACGACATTTATCGTTTGAGGGAACCGCTCTGGAAAGTTTGTATCCGGTCGTGCTCGACAAGACGCACCCCGAAGGCGTGACATTGCCGACGCCGTCGCCATTACAATTGACGCGAACCGGCCGTGGTCACTGGCTCACGATGCTGGCCAACTCCGAGGAAGCCAACGCCGCCGTCTGGCAACAACTGCCCGGTTTCTGGTGGTGCGCGAGCGTGCTCAAGGCAAAACCCGGCGCCGAAGTCCTCGGCGTCCACGAGACATACCGTAACCAGTGGGGCAAACTTCCGTTGCTGGTCACCCGGACAGCCGGTAACGGTAAAGTGCTCTTCCTCGGTACCGATTCGGCGTGGCGCTGGCGCGCCGGTGTGGAGGATTTGTATCACTACCGATTTTGGGGACAGGTCGTCCGCTGGATGAGCTATCAACGTCATCGCGCCTACGATCAGGGTTTCCGCCTCGCGTTCGGTCCCGACAGCCCGTCGCAAGGGGAGACGGTGTTCCTGACGGCGACTGTGTTCGACTCCGGCGGGATACCGTTGAGCGACGGTCGCGTGACCGCCGCGATCACTGCGCCGAACGGGCGCGTCGAACATTTGACGTTGAAAGCGGTCCCCGGTGGTTGGGGTGTCTATCAGGCGTCATTCTTGCCGCAACTTTCCGGGAAGTTTCGTGTCACCCTTCAATGCGATCAGACGGGCCGATCCATGGAGTCGGAACTACTCGTGCGCGGGATCGTGCGCGAAGAGGTGGGGAAACCGGCGCAGGTGGAGGTCTTGCGCGAGGTGGCCGCCATCACGCGCGGCGCGTGCGGTGCGCCGTCGGAGCTGGCCGGGTTCGTGAACCAACTCGCTGCGTTGCCTGAAGCGGCGCCGGTGGAGCGGCGCGTACGGCTCTGGTGTCACCCGTGGTGGGGCGCGACTCTGCTGGTCCTGTTGACGCTCTACTGGATCGGGAGGAAAGTAGCAGGGCTGATATGAAGCTAACAAGATGTCATTCGGAGCGAAGCGAAGAACCTCGCAATCGTTTCTGGTGGTGCAGTTCCGAGGTCCTTTGCTGCGCTCAGGATGACAGGCTTGAAATACGGAGTTTGTGGTGAACCACATACCTGACAATTTGAAGGCGCAGTTGGCGGCGGCGCGGAAGCGACTCTGGCTGGTCGAGACGCTGGTGGCGGTGCTGGGTGGGGTTTGCGGTTTGGTCGGGACGTATCTGTTGTTGTTTGTGTCCGACCGATTTTGGGAAACGCCCACATGGCTTCGGTTTCTGTGGACGGCTGCGGGGATGATCGGTGCCGGCGCATGGGCGGTGTGGTGGACTGCCCGCTGGCGGTGGCGCGAGGACACGCACGGGCTAGCTCGTCTGGTGCAACGGCGATTCCCGAAACTCGGCGACCGCTTGCTCGGCATCATTGAGTTGTCGGACACCGAACATCTGCCGCCCCACGTGTCGCAAGGTCTCGTGCGTGCGGCGATGGCGCAGGTCGCCGCGGAAGCGGCAAAACTTGATTTTACCGCGGCGGTACCCACGCGCGGCTTGCGTCGCTGGATGCCGCTGGCGCTCGTGGCGACGGCTTTGGCGGTTGCGGCGTTGGTGGCGATGCCATCGGCTGCTCGCAATGCCTGGGCGCGGTGGTTGCGCCCGATCAGTCCGGTCGAGCGGTTCACGTTTGCACGTCTGGAAAAGTTACCGCCGAAACAGGTGGTGCCTTGGGGTGAGGATTTCGCGGTCGAGGCTCGATTGCGCCCGGATTCGGAGTGGAAACCATCGCAAGGGCGCGCACGCGTGGAACGCCAGATGCCCGTGACGGCGAAAGCCGAAGCGGACCGCTATCGTTTCGCGTTGACGGGTCAAACGAAATCGGGACGGCTGGTTGTGGCTGTGGGCGATGCACAGGAACGGACGACAATTGAGCCGGTGTTTCGTCCTGACCTGGCGGCGTTGACGGCGGAAGTGGAGTTGCCGGGCTATTTGGGGTACCCGAAACAAACGGTGGATGTGCGAAAAGGGGCCTTGGATTTGGTGGAAGGAAGTCGCGTGACGTTCAGCGGGCGTGCGAGCCGCGTTCTGCGCGAGGTGCGTTTGCTGCACGGTGCATCGTCGGGGACGGTTTCTGTGCGTGGTGACCAGTTTGTGACGGCGTCTTTGGAGTTAGCGGGCGTGACGAATGTCGTGTTGGCGTGGTGCGATCAACTCGGCTTGGAAGGCCGCCAACCGTTCACCGTGAAACTGGATTGGCGAACCGACACACCGCCAACGGTGGATTTTCAAGGATTGCAACGTGTCGTCGGCATTCTCGAAGACGAAGTGTTGGAGTTTGAGTTACTGGCAAACGATGATTTCGGCGTGAAAGAGGCTGTTGTGATCTGGGAGTTCACCGAGCTTGCCGAGACCGAGGTCGCGAAACAGGGCCGCTACCACGTCGCGGACGGCGGGTTTGTCCTGCGGACGTTGCGCGCGCCGGTGAAGTTTGCACCGCGCGTGCTGGGCATCGGACCGGGGCGTGTCACGTTGCGGGCCGCGGCGACGGATTATTTTCCCGACCGACCGCCATCGGTCTCATCACCGTACACGGTGTTTGTGTTGAGCAAAGAGGACCACGCCAAATTGCTGGAACAGGCGTTGGAAAAACTGGTCGGTAAACTGGAGGAAACCGTGCGAACCGAAGAGGCACAGGCCGACACCAGCCATCGCCTGCGTGAACAGAGCGACGAAGAATTGAAGTCCTCGAAAACGACGCAGGAACTTCGCGAGGAAAAACAGATGGAACAGGCCAACCGCGAGGCCGTCGAACAATTGACGCGGGAGCTGGAGAAACTCTCTCGCGAAGCCATGCGCAACAACTCCATCCCCGCCCAGCGGTTGAAAGAATGCGCCGAAATCATGCAGATGCTTCAAAAACTGGCCCAGAACGAGATGCCCCAGGCCCAACAAGCCTTGCAAAATGCCGAACAGACCGATCAACCCCAACCACGGCGCGACGAAACCGGCAAGGCCGAGAGCGAACAACAAGCCGCCTTGCAGAAACTGAAGGAAGCTCTCCAGCAAATGAACCGGTCCGGTGAACAACTCGTCGCCGAAAACTTCATCAACCGCCTCCTCGGCTGCGCCAAATATGAACGCGACATCGGTGCGGGTATGACCGAGTTGCTGCCGCAAACCGTTGGGATGCGACGGGAGGATTTGCCTGCTGACGTGCGCGGGAAAGTCGAGGCGCGCGAAGCCCAGCAGCGCGAAACGCAAAAACGACTCCAAGCCATCGCACAAGACATGGAATACTACGTTCGCCGCGTGCCCGAACCTGCCGTGAAAACGGTGCGCGAGGAGATGGAACAGAAAAACGTCATCGAGCAGTTGGGCAACTTGGCCGATTTGATTCGCGACAATCGTCTCGCACAAGCCCAAGAGAGTGCCGGACAGTGGGCAAAACAATTGACGGCATGGGCCGAGTCGCTCAAAAAGAAAAGCGGCACCGGAGGCGGGGGTGGTGGCGGCGAAGGTGAAATACCACCGGAATTGCTGGAACTGTTGGTGAAACTGATGCGAATCCGCCAGCAGGAACAGGAATTGCGCGAACAAACAAGGTTGCTGGATGAGACGAAAGAGGCCAATCGCCAATACCCTGAACGCGCGAACGATTTGGCCCGCTGGCAGGCAGAACTGCGCGATCGAGTGGTCGCCGCCCCGGAAGAAGTCAAACTGCCGGCGGAAATCGCCCGGCGACTGGATCGTCTCTTCGACGCCGTGGTGGCTGCCATGGCCGATGCGCGTCAATTGTTGGCAAAACCCGACACCGGCGGCGAAACCGTCGGCGCGGAAACCGAGGTGATTGAGTTATTGTCGGCCACCATCGAACAGAGTAGCCAAAACGCCTCCAGCAAAAGTGGCAGCCACAACGCGCAAATGCAGGCGCTGATGCAAATGCTCCAACGAATGGCGCAGGGCAGTCAATCTGGGCAACGTCCCGGCGGTAATTGGACCGGTGGCAACACCGATGCCGCCAGCCCGGCGACGAGTGGCTCGGCGGGTACCGGGCGTGGTCGTCGCGATGTCGAGAAAACCAGCGGCCACGACACGGCGGCATGGCCCGTGGAGTTTCGGGATGCGTTGGAAGGCTATTTCAACGCCATGGAAGGAGATGGTAAGTGATGGGAGAATCCGAAATCCGAAATCCGAAATCCGAAAGAATCGGCAAATCCGGATGCAGTAAATTCGAAACGCATGGCAGACAAGGCGCGTATTTTGGCCTTTCGAATTTGTTTCGAATTTCGTGCTTCGGATTTCGAGTTTTGTCGTTGTTTATCGCTGCGAATGCGTTCGGTCAGGAGTTGTTCATCCAGCGCGGCGAGCCGGTGCCGTTGGAAGTGGAGAAGATGTATTTGAAGGGGCTCAAGTTTTTGTCTACGACCCTGATGGATAGCGGGACCAGTTCGCGTCGTGTTGGCGAGAGCGGTCCCGGCGTGACGGGGTTGGCGGTGTTGGCGATGCTGGCGCATGGGGACGATCCGAATGTCGGTCCTTATGCGCTGGCCATTCACAAAGGCATCAAGAGTATTCTCGACGCAGCGGATCAACGGACGGGCTACATCGGCCCTTCGATGTATCATCACGGTT
>Ga0272448_1000343_pt1 | contig 72553 bp, 82 predicted proteins | sample YNPCB0191_FD_202220 | JGI IMG/M metagenome (GOLD analysis project Ga0272448, IMG submission 202220) | Hot spring sediment microbial communities from Yellowstone National Park, WY, United States - YNP-CB-019-1 | ecosystem: Environmental > Aquatic > Thermal springs > Hot (42-90C) > Sediment...
CCAGAATTCTGACTAAAGTTTTTGCCCCCGGAAGTATTTTATGGGCTTTCATATACACTCCATTATACTGTCCCTTCATTACTTATGGAGTGTACGGAATGTGTTTGGACCTAGACAGTCTATTACTGAAGAATTAAGCGATCTTTGACAAACATTTTATTTTAGTTTAAAATTGAAAATTAATTGGGCTCGTGGCGCAGCTGGTTAGCGCGTTGCTTTGACATAGCAAAGGTCGCAGGTTCGAATCCTGCCGAGCCCACCTATGAAACCTCAAAACAAACTCCAAGCAATGAGACATTCCTGCGAGCATGTCTTAACTCAGGCAATGCTTCGTCTTTTTCCGGGAATTAAAATGGCAATGGGTCCGGCAATTGAGGAGGGATTTTATTTTGATTTTGACCCTGGAAAATACAAGATTTCTGAAGCTGACTTTCCTAAGATTGAAAAGGAGATGAAAAAAATAATTGAGGCAAATTTACCTATTCGCCGTCAAGAAATTTCTCTAGTCCAGGCAAGAAAACTTTTTAAAGATAATCCTTACAAAAAAGAATGGCTAGATGAAATTGAAGCCAAAGGAGAAAAACCCACTGTTTATTGGACCGGAGACGAATTTGTCGATTTATGCGCCGGCCCTCATGTAAAATCTACTGGAGAAATTGGGCCTTTTAAACTTCTATCTATTGCCGGTGCTTATTGGCGGGGAGATGAAAAGAATAAAATGCTCACCAGAATTTATGGCACTTGCTTTCCTACCAAAAAAGAACTTGACCACTATCTATGGCAATTGGAAGAAGCAAAAAAACGTGACCACCGAAAATTGGGAAAACAATTAGATTTATTTATTATCCCCGAAGAAGTCGGTCCTGGGCTTTTAATTTGGACACCAAAAGGAGCAACAATTCGCCGGGAAATTGAGAAGTTTATCGTTGAGGAACAAATTAAAAGAGGTTATCAGCATGTTTATACTCCTCATTTAGGAAAAAAATCATTATGGGTAACTTCAGGCCATTGGGATTTGTATCGCGATAAAATGTATTCGCCAATGAAAATTGACAAAGAAGATTATCTTGTTAAACCAATGAACTGTCCGATGCATATGATGGTTTATAAAAGCAAAACCAGAAGCTATCGCGACTTGCCATTAAGAATTGCCGAAAACGCTACTGTTTATCGCTACGAAAAAGCCGGAGAACTTTCGGGAATGACTCGGGTTCGTTATATTACCCAAGATGATGCCCATATTTTTTGTCGTCAAGATCAGGTGGTTGAAGAGTTTTTAGGTGTTCTTGATTATATTATCTTTCTTTTAAAAACTTTCAAAATTAGAGATTACTATCCAAGGCTTTCTACTCGGGACCCCAAAAATAAAAAGAAGTATATGGGCAGCGATAAAATTTGGGATGAAGCAGAAGAAAAAATCCGCCAAGCAGTTAAAAAAGCTGGCCTTAAACCAGTAATCAAAGAAGGGGAAGCTGCTTTCTATGGACCTAAATTAGATATCATGATTAAAGATTCTTTGGGACGAGAGTGGCAATGCGGAACAATTCAGGTTGATTTTATGCTACCCGAAAGGTTTGAGTTAGAATATGTTGATAAAGACGGAAAAACAAAAAGGCCGGTTCTAATTCACCGCGCTCCCTTAGGTTCTCTAGAAAGATGGGTTGGGCTTTTAATCGAACATTACGCCGGGGCTTTTCCGGTTTGGCTTTCCCCAATTCAAACAATGGTTATCCCGATTGCGGAAAAACACAATCAATATGCCCAAGGAATTGCCAAATTTTTAAAAGAAAATAATATTCGAGCAGAGTCAGATGAGCGCAACGAAACCACTTCGGCAAAAATTAGAGACGCTGAGCTTCAAAAAATTCCTTATATTTTGGTAGTCGGGGATAGGGAAGTAGGCAAAAAAACTGTTAATGTAAGAGCCAGAGGAGAAAAGGCTTTAGGAGAAATGAGTTTGGAAGCTTTTCTTAAAAAAGTTACTTCAGATATTGCCAAAAAAGAATAATTTTGTTAAAATCTTAAGGAAAGTTGACGAAGAAATTTTACCGACTAAACCAGTATATTACCGCCCCTACCGTCAGGGTAGTGGACGAACAAGGAAAACAAATCGGGATTTTACCGATTAGCGAGGCGCTTAAAAAGGCAAAAGAATTAAACGCAGATTTGGTAGAAGTTGCCCCAGACGCTAATCCCCCGGTTTGTAAAATAATCGATTTCAAAAAATTTAAATATTTAGAGGCAAAAAAACATCAAGAGGAAAAAAGAAAAAGTAAAAAAGTTGAAATTAAAGAGATTCGCTTAACGCCATTTATTGCCAAAAACGATTTTGATTTTCGGATTAAAAGGGCAGAAGAATTTTTAAAAGAAGGAAATAAAGTAAAAATTAGTGTAAAATTTCATGGAAGGCAGTTAACAAGAAAGGAATTTGGGTATGAACTAATTGCCAAGGCAAAAGAAAGATTAGCTTTTTGCTCTAAAATTGAGGGAGAACCAAAGTTTGTAGGTAATCAATTAGAAATGCTTTTGTCGCCATTAAAGGAGCAAAAACATGAGCAAAACCAAAATGAAAACAAGTAAATCTTTATTAAAAAGGTTTAAAATTACTAAAACCGGTAAAGTCTTATTTCGTGGTTCTCATGTAAGGCATTTGCGCCGGAAAAAGAAAAAATCACAAATAAGAAGGCAAAAAGTTCCCCAAGAATTAAAAGGAGAACTAAAAAATAAAGTTAAAAAAATTTTAGGTAAAGCATGAGAGTCAAAAGAGGTTTCACCAGAAAGCGGGCCCACAAAAAAGTTCTGGCAAGAACTAAGGGCTTCCGAATGACCCGTCACCGACTTTATAAGGTGGCTAAAGAAGCAGACTTACATGCCGGACAATATGCTTATGCTGGCAGGAAAAAAAGGAAACGGGATATGCGCCGACTCTGGATTACTCGGATAAATGCCGCTTTAAAAGAATTTGGTATTAGTTATTCAAAATTTATTAATCTTTTAAAAAAGGCAAAAATAGAAATTGACCGGAAAATTCTTGCCGAACTAGCAGTCAACGAACCCTCGGCATTTAAAGCAATTATCAGCAAAATAGGTCTTGACAAAGAAAAATAAAATTGTTAGCATAATCTCAATGCAAATGCCAACCAAAACCTTTAGGGCCGACAAAGAAGCGCTTTTCTTTTTTGCTTAATGATGCCCGGGGGAGGTTGGTTTTTGCATTTTAAAGACTCCCCAAAGGGAGTTTTTTTAGTAGAAAAATTTAATTAAAGATGGATTCCAATCAAGTTCAAAATCTAAAAAATCAGGCAATTTCGCAAATTTTGGAAGCAAAAACAGAAAAAGAATTAGAAGAATTAAGAATAGAATATTTGGGTCGCAAAGGACAAATCAATAATCTTTTAAAAGAAATTCCCAAAATTAAACCAGATGAAAGAGCAGAATTTGGAAAGCTTATCAATGAAGTTAAGCAAGCTATAGAAGAAGCAATAAAGAACAAAAAATCCAAAATCCAAATTTCAAAATCCAAAGAAGAAGAATTTTTCGATGTTACTATTCCTGGTGAAAAGCCCCCATTGGGGCATCTTCACTTAATTACTTATACCATCAGAGAAATTACCAAAATTTTTGAAAAAATCGGTTTTACCCGTGTTCGCTATCCGGAAGTAGAGTGGGATTGGTATCCATTTGAGGGTTTAAATATGCCAAAAAATCATCCTGCTCGTGATGAATGGGAAACGTTTTTTATTGATGGACTAAAAAATCCAAAATATGGAGTTGGAGTTTTAACTCCTCACACTTCCTCAGGGCAACTTCGAGAAATGGAAACTCATAAACCCCCAATAAGAATGCTAAACATTGCCAAGTGTTATCGCCGCCAGTCAGACGCTTCCCATGCGCCAATGTTCTATCAATTTGAGGGGCTAGTAATTGATAAGGGGATTAATATTTGTCATCTTAAGGGAACGTTAGATTATTTTGCCAAGCAATATTTTGGTCCGGAAAGAAAAACGCGAATTCGTCCTTTTCATTTTCAGTTTACTGAGCCTTCTTTTGAAATTGATGTTACTTGTATTGTTTGTGGAGGAAAAGGCAAACTTAACAACGGTGAAAGATGTAAAGTTTGCAAAGAGGGTTGGATGGAGCTTGGAGGAGCGGGAATGGTTCATCCGGTAGTTTTAAAAAATGGCGGAATTGATCCTAAAAAATATACCGGCTTTGCCTGGGGTTGGGGAGTGGAAAGACTTTTTATGATGAAATATGGAATTGACGATATTCGTTTACTTTTTAGTGGTGATTTAAGATTTTTAGAGCAATTCTAATGAATATTTTAATTCCTTATTCCTGGCTTAAAGAATATTTAAAAACTGAGGCAAAACCTCAAGAAATTGCCAAATATTTGTCTTTGTGCAGCCAATCGGTAGAAAAAATTATTCCCACCCCTGATGGGGATTATATTTATGAGATTGAAATCACCACCAACAGGGCAGATTGTCTTTCTGTTTATGGAATTGCCCGAGAGTTAGGGGCAATTTTACCTCGCTTTGGGATTAAAGCAGAATTTAAAGAATTAAAGAATTATGAATTAAGAATTATGAATTATGGTAAAAATTTTCCTCTAGAAGTAAAAATTACTAAAAGCAGGCTCTGTCCACGGTTTACTGCCTTAATTTTTGACAATATCAAAATTGGACCTTCGCCAAAAATTGTTCAAGAAAGACTAAGAAAGGTCGGAATTAGAGCCCTAAATAATGTCGTTGATATTTCCAATTATTTGATGGTTGAGCTTGGCCAACCAATGCATACTTTCGATTATGACAAAATAAAAGGGGCAAAAATGATTTTAAGGGAGGCAAAGGCAGGAGAAAAAATTGTCACTTTAGACGGTCAAACTAGAAACCTCCCCCCAGGAGCAATCGTAATAGAAGACGGCGAGGGAAGAATAATTGACCTTTGCGGAATTATGGGAGGAGAAAACTCGGCCGTTGATGAAAATACTAAAAGAGTACTTCTTTTTGTCCAAACTTATGATCCGGCAACTATTCGACGCACTTGTCAACTTTTAGCCTTTAGAACCGAAGCAGCTCAAAGATTTGAAAAAGGCGTTGATCCTGAAGGAGTAATTTTAGCTATGAACAAAGCGGTGGAAATGTTTAAACAAAACTGTCAGGCAAAAATCGCCAGTGATTTAATAGATATTTATCCTCATCCCCCAAAACCAAAAAAAGTAAAATTAGATTTAGAACTGGTCAAAAAAATAATCGGTATTGAAATTCCCAAAAAAGATATTATTAATATCCTTGAATCTTTAGGTTTTAAAATTTTCAATTTTCCTGCCCGTCCGGCAGGTGGGCAATTTTCAATTTTCAATTGTTTTGTTCCTCACTGGCGCTATGACGACATCAATATTCCTGAAGATTTAGTGGAAGAAATTGCCCGAATTTATGGTTATCACCAACTTCCTAGTATTCTTCCCCAAGGAGAGATTCCTTTAAGACCGAGAAATCCTCTTTTAGAAAAAGAGGAGCAAATTAAAGATATTTTAAAATTTTGGGGATTTAGCGAAACTCCAAACTATTCAATGACCAGTGAAAAAAACTTAAAAAATGTAGAAATTAGCCCCGAGGACTGTGTAAAAATTGCTAACCCCCTAACCGAAGATTTAGTTTACCTTCGTCCTTCTCTTATTCCTTCACTTCTGGAGGTAATCAAAAAAAATAGCACCTATCCTCAAATAAAGGTTTTTGAGCTAGCAAATGTTTATTTTCCCAAAAAACAAAATGAACTTCCTGAGGAAATTTCTACCCTCACCGTGGCTGTCAATAATGATAATTTCTTTTATCTAAAAGGAATTTTAGAAGGAATTTTAAAAGAAATAGGTATTGAAAATTTTGAGTCTAAGCTCTATCCTTTCAAAAAAACTTTCTACGGAAAGATTTTTCATCCTTTAAAAACAGCAGAAATTATTGTTAAAAACACGCCAGTAGGAATTTTAGGAGAAATTAATCCTTTAATTCTTAGTCGTTTTGAAATTAACCAAAAAGTAACTATTTTTGAAATTAATCTTTGCCAAATAGTAAAATTTGCCACTGGAGTTAAAAAATATACCCCAATTCCAAAATATCCGCCAATCATTGAAGATTTAGCTTTTATTTTCCCTCCAAAAGTTGAGGCAGAAAAAGTAATCCAATTAATTAAAAAAATTAGTCCAATTATTTGGAATGTAGAACTTATCGATTTTTACAAAAACACCCGCACTTTCCGTATTAGTTACCAAAGTTATGAAAAAAATCTAAGCGACAAAGAAGTGGGGAAGATAAGAGAGAAAATAATTAAAACGCTGGGAAAAAATTGGGGAATAAAATTGAAAATAATTAACCAAATTTAGGGAGTGGGGGTGGAAGTCGGAGAAGAAGTCGGTGTTGGAGAAACCGCTGTCGGTGTTGGGGTTAGGGTTGGAGTAGGGGAGGGTTGCCAATTCCAAGGAACATTTACGCCAATTTTTACTTCTGCCTCAGTTTGATTGCCTTTTTCATCAGAAGCTTTTACTTTAATTTTATAAGTGCCATCAGCAAGATGGAAAGTTATTTTGTATGGCCGAGTAGTTAACATATCTTTAAAAACATCATTAACGTAAAATTCCACCTTTTCTATTTTGTTAGCAGCAATAACTTCTGCTTCTACTTCTACATCATTACTATTTAATTGCTCTTCGTTTTGGGGCTTTAAAATTCTTACTGCCATTTCCTCTTCACTCCCACAATACTCAGTTGGTGGATGGTAACGAGGATCAGTTTGCCCTGCTAGCCATTGATTGATTCCCTCTTGCCAGCGATTAACCCCATCGGTACTGACAGGATCATCTTCCTTAAATACAAAATATTCTTTTTCTTCATAATCTCCGCGGGCAATTTGAGCCGGAGTAGCTAGCTTTTCCTGACCACGGCAAAGTTTTAATTTTGTATGAATAGGATCATTTTCTTTAGGCTCAGTTCCCCTTATAAAATATTCCATCCTCGAGGGAAAACCATCATGGGCCCGATAGCCAGAAACTACATCTACTTCGGCTGTTACTATTCCTTCAGGGACTGGAAAGTCAATGTTTGGCTTATCTTTTAAAGCATATTGAATTATTCTGCGCCAAATCGGAGCGGCTCCGGAAACTCCGGAAACAAGTTGTTTCATCGAAGAATTATCATTATTACCAACCCAAACACCAACTATTACTTGGGGCGTCCAACCCACCGTCCAATTATCTTTCTTATCATTCGTCGTTCCGGTCTTTACCGCTACTGTCCTTCCGGGTACAACCAGAGCACTCCTTTCCCCAAAAGTAATTAGTCTTGCCGAATTATCTGCAAGAATATGAGAAATTAAAAACGCCTCTTCCGGACGCAAAACTCTTTTTCCCAAAGTAGGCTTTTGTTCCTCCAATACTTTTCCGTTTCTATCAGTGACTTTCAAAATACTAACCGGCTCTACACGAAAACCACCATTGGCAAAAGCGCTATAAGCAGCCGTTAACTCCAAAAGCCTTACCTCACCTCCCCCTAAGGTTACCGAAAGACCCAAACGTCGAAGATTTTCCGCCGAAGGTTCTAGAGTAGTAATTCCCATTTCGTAAGCAGTAGAAAGCATCTCTTTTAAGCCAATTTTAGCCAGCATTTTCACCGCGGGAATATTAATTGAGTTTCCCAAGGCATAGCGAATTTGCATCGGGCCATGAAATTTTCCATCATAGTTTACCGGTTTATAATCTGGCTGGCCGGGGATTATAAAAGTTACCGGCGTATCCATAATCATTGTCGCCGGTGTATAACCTTTTTGAAAAGCAGTAACGTAAGTAACTGGCTTAATTGTCGAACCAGGCTGACGCAAAGCTAAAGTAACATTAAATTTTCCGTCATAATTTGGATCATCATAATTTTTCGAGCCAACCATCGCCAAAATTTCTCCACTTTGAGGATTAATTACCACCGCTCCGCCATTGGTAATATGATATTTTTCTTCAACCTTAGCAATTTCTTCAGCGACAATCTTTTGTGCCTCTTCTTGTAAATCTAAATCTAGGGTTGTCGTTACCCTCAATCCTCCTTTTTCTACTACTTCCTGGCCATATTTTTCTTCCAATTTTTTCTTGACGTACATCACAAAATGAGGAGCCTTAAGAATTCCTGAAGAAGAGGAAAATTTTATTTGCTCAAGCTGCTTTTTTGCCTCTTCCTCTTGCTCGGCAGTAATATAGCCATCTTCTCTCATTCGCCGCAAAACATGCTGCGTTCTGCCAATATAGGCTTTGGGATCTTCAGAAGAAAAAGGTGAATAAACCGAAGGTCGTTGGGGCAAACCGGCTAAAATTGCTGATTCTACTAAATTTAAATCGCTCACTTTTTTTCCAAAATAAACCTCAGCCGCCGCCTCAACCCCCCAGGCCGTCCCTCCGTAAGGCGCCTCATTAAGATACATCTGTAAAATTTGATCCTTGGAGTATTTACTTTCAATTTGGACCGCCAAAATAAACTCTTTAATTTTTCGGGATAAAGTCCGCTGGGAAGTCAAAAGGACATTTTTTACCAATTGCTGAGTTAAAGTAGAACCACCCTGTAGTCGACGATAAATCACAATATTGTAGACCGCCCGCAAAATTCCCTTAGGATCAAACCCGCGGTGTTTGTAAAAATTTTTGTCCTCAACGGCAATAGTTGCATTTTTTAGGTGTTGGGGAATTTCTTCTAAACTTACCGGTGTTCTCCTTTGGCCGGCAAAAACATCATATAAAAGCCTTCCCTCTCGGTCATAAATTTTAGTAGCAAAACCCTCTCTTCTTACCACCCTATCGGGTTGGGGAAGGTCTTTGGCATACCAGGCAAATAAAGCTAAACTGCTTAAAATAAAAAAAATTACCAAGAAAAACAAAATAATTGCCAAGCGATAGATAAATTTTATTTTTCTAAATTTAGGAAGAGCAGAATATTGTTTTTGACGAAGAATTTTTTGCTGCCAAATATCCTTCCACTTCATAGTTTTATTTTAACAAAAATATTTGCCACCGCCAACAATTGAAAAAAAGAAAATCGATGATAAAATTAAAAATATGAAGCTTTCTAAAAAACAAAAGAAAATTTGGCTAATTTTAGTTTTTATTAGTTCCCTGGCTTTGATTTTAACCTCACTTATCCCTGTTATTTGGGCAATAATTAAATAAATGGATTTTAACACGCCAGTTTCCGAAGTTTATATGATTGGGCCTACCTATGCCCGCCGCCTAAAGAAATTAGGAATTGAAACGGTAGGTGACCTTTTATACTATTTTCCGTTTCGCTACATCGATTATTCTCTAATTTCCCCAATCAAACTAGCCCAACCAGGAGAAACCATCACCGTGAAAGGGAAAATTATTTCCTTAAAAAATGAATATACTTCCAAAGGGAAAAAAATCCAAAAAGGCAGAGTGGCTGATTCTAGTGGAACAATTGAGGTAATTTGGTTCAATCAACCCTTTTTAGTAAAGGTTTTAAAACCCCAAACAATTGTTAGCCTTTCGGGGAAAGTAGATTTTTGGCTTAAAAAACCAGCCTTAATTTCTCCAGAATATGAGATTATTAAAAGCCAATCGCAAATTCATACTGGTAGATTGGTTCCTGTATATCACGAAACATACGGAATCTCCTCAAAATGGTTAAGGGCAAGAATTGCTTTTTTGTTGAAAAATCTAATTCCCAAAATTGAGGAATTTTTACCATCAGAAATAATAAATAAATACGATTTACTCGATTTAAGAAATTCGCTTGTTCAAATTCATTTTCCAAAAGATAAAAAATATGCAGAATTATCAAGAAAAAGATTTTCCTTTGAGGAGCTTTTTTTGCTTCAACTTTCAACAATGGAACGAAAGAAAAAATGGCAAGAAAAAAAATTAGCCAAAAAATTTTTAATTGAGGAAAAAAAAGTTAGCGAATTTATCCATTCGTTACCATTTGAACTGACTAACGCCCAAAAAAGAGAAATAAAAGCAATTTTGGAAGACTTAGGCAAAGATAAACCAATGAACAGACTTTTGCAGGGAGATGTAGGTAGTGGAAAAACGGTGGTCGCCGCAGTAGCAATTTTTGTCGCTTATCTTAACAGGGTCCAGTCCGCTCTAATGGCACCGACGGAAATCTTGGCCCATCAGCATTTTCAAACTTTATCTCAGCTTCTGGCTCCTTTTGGGTTAAAAATCACTCTTTTAACCGGAAAACAAAAAGAAATTGAAACCAATTTTGATCTTATCGTCGGGACCCATGCCTTAATTTATCAAAAGGCAAAATTTGAAAAATTAGGCTTAGTTATCATTGATGAACAACACCGTTTTGGAGTAGAGCAGCGGGGGAAATTAATAGAAAAAGGGGGGGCGCCTCATGTTTTAACCATGACCGCCACTCCTATTCCCAGAACAATTGCTCTCACTTTATATGGCGATTTAGACCTTTCAGTTTTAGACGAAATGCCGCCGGGAAGAAAAGTTGTCAAAACCTGGGTGGTCCCTCCCCAAAAAAGGCAAGCAGCCTACCAATGGATAAAAAAGCAAATAAAAGAAACTCGCTCTCAAGCTTTTATTATTTGTCCTTTAATAGAAGAATCAAAATCAGAAACATTACAAACAGTGAGGGCAGCCACCAGCGAATTTGAGCGTCTTAAAAAGGAGGTTTTCCCTGATTTAAGACTAGGATTACTTCATGGAAGAATGAAAAGTAAACAAAAAACAGAAGTTCTTTCCCAATTTAAAAATGGGGAATTAGATATTTTGGTTGCTACCCCGGTAGTAGAGGTGGGAATTGACATTCCTACCGCCACCATTATGATGATTGAGGGAGCCGAACGTTTTGGTTTAGCCCAACTTCATCAGCTTCGGGGTAGGGTAGGGAGAAGTGACCGGCCCTCCTATTGTCTTTTATTCACCGAGCATTATGGAGAAACTACTTTAAAAAGACTTAAGGCTTTAGAAAAAATTAACATTGGAATGAAGCTTGCAGAATTAGATTTGGAAATGCGCGGCCCAGGAGAAGTATATGGCACTCGCCAACATGGATTTTTGGAGTTGAAAATTGCCAGTTTTAGCGATTTACCTTTAATTGAGCAAACAAAAAAAGCTGCTGAAGAAATCTTGCCTAAAATCTATCGTTACCCTCTCTTGCAAGAAAGGCTAAAAGAATATATAATTAAACAGGTTTTACCAAATTAAATTAAAAATATGCCACCACTACCAAAAAGAAAAATTTCCAGCCAAAGACAGGGAAGAAGAAGAAAAAATCATAAAGTAATTTTACCAAATTTAGTTCCTTGTCCAAATTGTGGTCAACTTAAAAAACCGCATCAGGCCTGTCCTAATTGCGGCACTTACAAACAAGAACAAAAAAATGAAGTCTCCAAATGACCCCAGACATAAAGCAAGAGAAAAAGTCATAAAAGAACTTTTTAGTTTGGAATTTAATTCCCAAACACAAATTGAAAACGAAACGGTTAAAAAGATAATTTCCAGAATTAAAAATATAGACAAAATTATTTCTCAAGCTGCTCCCGAATGGCCAATAGAAAAAATAAATAAAATTGACTTAACTATTCTTCGTCTGGCTGTTTGGGAGCTAATTATTCTAAAAAAAGAGCCGCCAAAAGTAGTTATTGATGAAGCGGTAGAATTAGCAAAAACTTATGGCGGCGAAAAAAGTCCGGCTTTTGTTAATGGAGTTTTAGGAACCGTTCTTAAAAATTACCGAAATGGATAGCTTAAATATTTTAGAAAAAAATCTAAAAATAAAATTTCAAAATCGCCAGTTACTTAAAGAAGCTTTAACTCATCGTTCTTATCTTAATGAAGCAGGGGAAAGGGGGCTTTGCTCCAATGAAAGACTGGAATTTCTCGGAGACGCCATTCTTTCATTTGTAATTTCTGAATGGATATTTAAGGAATTTCCTCATTATCCTGAGGGAAACCTAACAAGTCTTCGCTCTAATCTTGTTAAAACAGAGAGTTTAGCAAAAATTGGCAAAAGTTTTAATTTAGGAAAATTTCTTTTCCTAAGCAAGGGAGAGAAAGAAGAAGGGGGAGATAAAAACCCAACTCTTTTAGCTAATGCTTTTGAGGCGATTATAGGAGCAATTTTTCTCGACCATGGAATAGAAACAATCAAAAACTTTATCAAAAAAAATTTTAAAAATTTATTAAAAACTTTAGTTTCAAAAGGAGAGTTTAAGGATTTCAAAAGTCTTTTTCAAGAAAAGGCTCAGGCAAAAAATAGAATAACTCCACACTATAAAGTAATTGATGAAAAAGGACCGGATCATGCTAAAATATTCACTGTTGGAGTTTATTTGGGAGAAAAATTAACAGCTAAAGGAATAGGTAAAAATAAACAGGAAGCAGAAGAAAATGCGGCTAAAAATGCCTTAAAAAAAATAAAATGAAAAAGTTTCTGGAATATTTAGTCACTTCTATTGTTAATCACCCTCAAAATGTCGTAATTGACGAAAAAGAGGAAAATAATTATTTAACTCTAATTATCAGGGTTCATCCGGAAGATTTGAAAATTTTAATTGGCAAAAATGGGCAAACAATAAAAGCCATAAGAGAAATATTTAGAATAAAGGCAATAAAAGAGAAAAAAATGGTGAATATCAGAATAGGGCAATAATTAAGTTAAAACGCAAAGGGATTCTCTTTACCCATCTTAATATCTATTTCTTCAGTCTCCGGCAAAATTGAGCTAAAGCCAGAAATTTCCTGATAAATTTTCTCTTCTTGGCTGGTAACTAATAGAATAGGAGACTCAACCGAACCAATCTTCTCGGGAAAAGGAGAGTAATAAGTTTCTATTAAAATTTTAGCTAAAAGAGAATTGTCTTTTTTAATCTCTACGTCTACTTCTTTAATGCTCATTATGGGGAAAATCTTTTTCATTTTTTCAATAAAATTGACTAGTTGTTCAAAAGTTCCCTTTACCTTAAGGAAAAAAGAAAAAGAGCCAACATCATTTTTTAAAGAATCATCTCCCAAATTAATATCAACACCCTGAATTTCTAAGTTAAATTGAGAAGCTAAAATTTTAAAAATAGAAAAAGGAGTAATAACATCCTTTTCTGCTGGGATGGCCTTAAGAACGACTTGCGTTTTCTGATTTAACTCGAATTCGTCTAAATTATTAAGATAAGATTCTTTTTGAGTTAGCTCTGCCAACTTCCTCTTTTCATTATTGATTTTTCCTCTAATTTGAAAAATTTCTCCTACTTTTGGACGGATGAAATTTAAAACACTAATCACAACAAACAATAATAAAATTATGAAGGTTAAAAAACTTTTATACTTTGCAAGGTTTATATTTCCCGTCATAAGTTAAAAGATAAAGAAAATTTATAAGCTCCGCTCTTTTCTCGGCTAAGAGAGTTCAGGGTTATTTTCGAAAAAATATTATTTTCCGGACCAGTAATTTTTTCCAAGAAATCCGCCATTGATAAAGCATTTGTCGCTTCCCCGTTAACTTGGGCAACTTTATTATTGGAAATTTTAAAATCATTAATTCTTAAATCGGAAGAAGAAAAGTTATATATAAAAGACAAAAACTGAATATCTTTCTCCGGTAATGGCCACATTCCAGACAAAAAGGAAAGTCTTTTTTTAAGAATCAAATAAAGCGATTCTCTTTTTCTTAATTGGTCAATCTTAAGTTTTTTCTCTTCTATTTGGCGATTAACTTCCGAATAATCCCTTTTTAAAAATGACCAAATAAAGAAAGTTCCCAAAAGAAAAAGGCAGTAAATAACTAAAATGGATAAAGTCATTTTATTTAAAATAGTATTTTTCCCTTCTTGCGAAAGCTGCTTTTTATAAGCATCCAAAAAATCTATTTTTTTGCTCATATTTCTTTCATTGCTAAACCAACCGCTACAGAATAAAGGGGCAAATCACTTGAAGTAATTTTTGCTGCCAAGTCGTTTTTTATCACTTGGCTAAATGGATCTCCTATTTGAATTTCTAAATTTAGTTTTTCTGCTAAAAATGTATTTAATTCTGGCAGAGCGGCACTTCCTCCAGTAATTATTATTCTTTTGATATTTCCATTTTTTTCCTGATAAAAATGAATTATTTTTGCTATTTCGCTTACTATATTGCTTAAAATAGGCTTAATCGCACTGCTTACTTTTCCTTCAAGTTTTTCAGTGTCCATCCCATAGCTTGTTTTATAAGCTTCAGATTGGTTAAATTCCAACCCCAATTCTAAACTAATTGCTCTTGTGAGGGCCTCTCCACCAATGGAAACAGAATGAATTAAAACGATTTTTTCATTTTCCACTATTGCCAAATCAGTAGCCTTTGCCCCAAAATCAATAACCAAAACAGATTCATTGCTTGAGGAGGCTAAACTCCTGGCAATAGACATTATTTCCATTTCTATACTTACCGGATTTAAACCGGCAATTTTTAAAACTCTGATCATCTTCTCCACTAAAGATTTTGGGGCAGCGGCAAGTAAGACCTCAATTTTTTCACTCCCATTTTCTTTTATCTTTCCAATAACTTCGTAGGCCGTAAAAACCTCGCTAAGGGGAAGGGGAATATACTGTTCTGCCTCCCATTCTAATGCCGATTTCAATTCTTCATCTGAAAGAGAAGGAAAAATTACTGTTCTGGTAAATACTTGGTCCTGAGGAAGAGCAATAGCAACGTTCTTAGTTTTTATTCCCACATCCTGACAAAGTTTTTTAATCGTTTCTGCCAATTCTTGTAAGTCACTTTCCGACTCAGAAAGAATCCCTTTTTTGGTAAAAGGAACAGAACCAAATGCCACTAATTGGTATTTGTCTTTATTTTTTTTAAGCTGAACGGCTTTAATATTATAAGAACCGATGTCTAAACCAAAAAATTCCATGGGCAGGTAAATAAACTAATCTTTTTTAAGGTCCCCTTCAGAATATAACGCATAATCGAAAATGCCTGGCGGCGCTTTATGAAGTTGACAATGACGTACTTTACGAGTCAACCCCGTTTGGGGATCAGTAGCGGTTGATTCATAACAGGTACCCTGAGAGGGTAAATTTTTAGAACCATCAGAAGCCGCAACGCCCAAAACTTGTTCCTCATCGTTATATAGAAAACGAAGCCTAAGAAGATAGGGAATACCAGCAAGTTCAAACCCCAACTTTCTAAATTTAAACTTCTCGCCGCCAATTAAATACGGACCACTGGCGTCAGCTCCATCAAAGTTATTTTGACTTCTCCTTGAGGCATTAGGGTCAAAAACACCTCTTTTTATTTTGTATTTATTCCCATCCTTATAAACTAAAGTTACTTCTAGGGCCGGGGTGTTTGATTGATTAGCCTCTTGGTTTTCGTTACCCCAATAAAGATCAACCGAAGAGCCTTCAAATCTCCCTTCTTCGGTTAAAACATCATTGCTTCCGTGTTCTACTAACCAAAGAGTTTGAATGTCTCCTGCTTCATATTTATCAGGAAAAACAAATTCAGGTTTATTACCTATTCCTTCGTAGGTAACATTATAAGAAATCCCTCCGCTGGAGCCAGAAAATGAACCCCCAACGAGAGCATTTTCAATTCCCATTTCTGCCACTGAAAAAACCCTAGCAGATTCTTCCTCTTGACGGGAAATTCCAATGTCTGTAATAGAATGGGAAATCACGGCTAACCCAATAGTTAATCCAACCGCCATTATTAAAAGAATAATTAAAAGCGATTGCCCAGAATTTTTCCTCACAACTTTAATCATAGCAGTTAAAATTAACCAATGTCAATAGTTTCTCAAGCCAACACTTATTTGAAAATTAATTGAGGCTTTTTCTTCAAGTCTAACATTTTCCGAAGACTGTTTTAAATTAAAGTTGATTTTAACCGAAGAAGGAGTAACTCCCTGCTTTCCAATAACAACCGTAAAAATGTCCGAGCAATTTTCAACCATAACATTACTGCTTATTAATGAGGCACCATTTGAAGCTATTGTCCCGTTTTCACAGGAAAAGGTAGTTATCCCTCCGTCGGGATTTTTAATCGTAATTGAGGAGGTGGTGGAACTTGAAGTAGGTTCAACTAATACCCTAGCATTTCTAATCATTCTCTCCATTACTGAAAGAGCATAATCTCCATTTTGCTTCACAATCCGCATTGTTTTTGCCTTAAGCGAACTTTTCAATATAGAAAAAAAAGCGCCTGAACCTACTGTAGCAATAATTCCCATAATTCCGACTACGATTATCATTTCAATTAACGTAAATCCAAACGATGATTTTAGAAAAAAATGTTTTTTCATTTCCAGTTTGTTAAAATGGTAGTCAATTCAGATTTATGGGTTCCCTTATTATCTGTCCAAGAAACCGTAACTTTTACCTCACAGTTGTTTTGATTTTCATTACAATTCAAGCTTTGGTTATTGGGTAAATAACAGTCACGAATAATGGTAAAGGTTGATGGTTGGTTAATTTCCAAAGAAAAGCTTTCACAATTATCAACAAAATTTTTCCATGTATTTTTATCCCTATATAGGCGAATTTTTTCTATTGCTTCTTGAGCGTATTTAGTGGCTAAAGTTTGATTTCGAGAAAAACTACTATTGCGAACAGAAATCGTGGTTATTACCAATAAAGATAAGATAATAATAACCAAAACGGCGATTGAGGCTAATACTTCGATTAGTGATTGTCCACTGTTTTTTTTCATTCTATTTTTCCCTCTTTAGTAACGATTATATTTTTCACCTTTCCAAAGGCGGTAAGAGAAATTGTTAAATCGCTGTTCAAATCCGTTCCTTGAGATAAAACTTTAAACAAAAACGAAGGGGGGAGGGGACTAAATTTTACCACCGAAGGCAAGCTAAAGTTTTGACCAGAATCAACAGTTTTCCCTCCACAAATTGCCATGATAGTATAACTATCAGGATTAGAGCCACCAGAAAAAAAACCTACCCGATAACCATCTAAGACAGAACAGCCGTTTGGTTTTTCTCCAGAAGAAGCCATCATTTGCGCCATTCGAAGATTGTTTTCCAGTCCTCGAGCCGCCTGCTCTAGAATCTGGGAGCGGTTAAAATTCATATATTGAGCAATTCCAATTCCAAAAATTATTGTGATAATAGAAGCTACTAATAAAAGTTCAATCAGAGTGAAACCCAGGCAGAATTTTTTCATACATTTTAAGGATTAGTTACTTTATAATTACAAGTTACCCCTGAGCCACATGAACCACAACCAGTAACCGTACCCCCACCAACTTCTAAAGCAGCACAAAGGGTGTAGGAAGTACACTTAGTGCTACCCGAGGGATTACAACCAGAGGGAGAAGGGGTATAAGCATATGAATTATTGGTTACAGGATCTTTGGGAGTACCACTTAAATAAGTTTGCCCCCCGCAAGTAATATCATTATAAATACTCGTTGGATAACTTCCCGTATCTGCTCGGCACATTTCCAAAGCGCTTCTTATTTGCTCCAAATCTGCTTTTCGTTTTCCGTCTCGTGCTGATTTCCGTGCCCCCTGATAAGAAACCAAGGCCAAACCCATTAAAATAGAAGCAATTGTCATTGCCACCAAAAGTTCAATTAAAGTAAAGCCTTTATTTTTCATGGGCAGTCAGAAATTGTAGGATAATCATCCTTGGTTCCTGTTTTTCCAGTAGAGCAAACATACCAAAAACCTTTGTTTGTAGAGGAACCAAGAGTTTCTAAATCGGCATAAAGAATATATTTTGTTTTGTCTGAACTAGATCCATAATAGTAGTGTTGTGTAGAAATCGGATCGTCTGGGCAACTGGCAATAAACTTAGAATCCAACGGTTTTCCGCTTCCGCAAATATTAGCCACTGTATTAGGAGTAGTCATTAAGGGATACAAACCATTGTTTGCCGCGGCATAGTTTTCTAAAGCGTTGCGATATTGATTTAAATCCGATTTTCTTTGGGTGTCTCGAGTTTGTTTTTGCGCCCCAGAATAACTGGACAATGCTAATGACGCTAAAATCCCAACAATTGAAATTACTACCAAAAGTTCAATTAATGTAAAGCCTAATTTTGAAATTTTCATTTTTCCTCCTTTATATTCTAAATCTCTAAATCTCTAAATTTCTATATTTCTAAATTATATTTCTTTTTCAGTCTGCACAGACCACATAATCATAATTACCTACAGAACAACCAGAACAACGTGCTTTTGATTTAGTGATATCGCCATCTGATTTATTTTCTAAAGTTGCCCATAAGCAAAAATCCTGTCCGCTTGCGGTCTGAGTATAATTATAATCAGAATCTCCAGCCTGTTTCCAACTAGGATCATGAGGCAAGGCCTTCATATAAACCATATTCCCACTGTCTGATTGAAAAACACTTCCCCAAGTTAACCCCCCCGTCGCAGGGTAAGAGTTATTATCGTTGTAATACATTCTTAGGGCTTTTTTTACTTGGTCCAAGTCTGATTTTCGCTGAGCGTCTCTTGCTCTCTCCCTGGCGGCATTGAAATTTACCATAATTAAGGCTGCTAAAATTCCAATAATTGAAATTACTACCAAAAGTTCAATTAATGTAAAACCTAAATTTTGGATTTTGGATTTTGCCTGCCTGCCGGCAAGGCAGGGAATTTGAAATTTATTTGGATTTTGGATTTTGCCTGCCTGCCGGACAGGCAGGGAATTTGGAATTTTCATTTATGGCGTTGTGTATGGTGTTGTGTTGCTACTTGAGACTCCATAATTATAACCATCTGCTGCTGTGCACACTGAACTGCTGGGTGTAATAATTTTTGGATCTTTTGTATTTTCTAGTTTAGCATAAAGTTTATAATAAGTTCCATCGCTCTCGTAACAATAGCTTTCCCCTCTTGGTCCTTTGGGTACTGTTTTCATATAAATTGTTTGTCCGCTTGCGGCTGTCCACGAACTGCCGCTATTTAAAAGAGCCTGCAACTCTGCGGTCAATGGATATCTTCCGTTATCATTATAATACATTTCTAGTGCTTTTTGGATTTGGCTTAAATCCGACTTCCGCTGGGCATCTCTTCCTTTCATTTGGGAAGACTGAAAACTTCCCAAACCAACCGTTGCCAAAATCCCCAAAATGGCAATCACCACCAAAAGCTCAATTAAAGTAAAACCTAATTTTTTAATGGCATTCATTGACCGGATTACCACATTGACCTCCGCAATCTTCTAGTAAATAATTAACAGTAGGACATTGACAATTACCAGTACTACAATTTCCCAAAATAGCTACACATTCGCCGTTAATACATCCATAATATCCATAATAATTATAATCAGGGGTTGGTGTCGGAGTAGAAGTAGAAGTTGGTATTGGAGCAGCTTCCGTAGGAGTTGGTGTTAATGGAATCTCCGAGGCAGCCCAAGGCGGCACAGTAGAAGTAGGCGTATTGGCGGAAGTTGGGGTATAAAGAGAGGCGCTTTCGCCAATAGAGGGCCACCAAAGTTCTCCAGCGGTTTGTTCTACTTTATTCATATTCGGACTAGATACCCAATAATTATAGTTATTTGAGGGCCCACAACCATCTTTACAACCAACTTTTTCAATTATCGGGTCTTTAGTATATTCCAATCGGGTATAAATTTTATACCAAGACTTGCAGCTCTCATTTTCATCATAAGAATAAAAGTAATTAAAATAAGAATTATTAATCGGATCACAAGTTACTAGCGAAAGATAAGGCTTAAAATCTACTCCGCAAGTTAAACTATCAGGATAACATCCATGGTCATTCATATAATCCTCCAATGCTTTTTGGATTTTGGCTAAATCTGACTTGCGCCGGGCATCTCTTCCTTTGGCAATTTGCAATTTTGCCGCAAAAATCGCCATTGCTCCCAATATTCCAATTGTCGCTACCACAATCAAAAGCTCTATCATTGTAAACCCAAAATTTTTCCTCCCCAAAGCCATATTTTTTCTCCCCAAAATAAACTAACAAAAGTTGCTGTTGTTAAAAATGGCCCAAAAGGTATATGCTGGCCAAATTTCTTTTTTTTCAACAAAATCAGTATGACACCAAAAAATGCGCCTGTCAAGAAGGCTAAATATAAAGCGACAATAATCTTTGGCCAACCTAAAATTAGTCCCATTAATCCAGCTAATTTAACATCGCCTAAACCCATCCCTCGACCTCGAGTAATTAAAACCAGAAGATTAAAAAATCCCGCTGTCAAAAGAGAAATTAAGAAATTAGAAATTAAGAAATTAAGGGAGTGAAAAATTAAATAAATAAAAACAATAAGTAGGGTAGGGTAGACAATTTCGTCAGGGATAGTCTGATAAATAAAATCGGAAACAAAAATCGCCAAAAGCGCCCAGCTAATTAACAAATTATAACTCGCAATCCGCCCGCCTGCCGGCAGGGTAGGCAATTCGTAATTGGATAATTGAAGCACCAAAACCGCCAAAATTCCCGCCGCCAGTTCAACTAAGGGATATCGCCAAGAAATAGGAGAGGAGCAATAACGGCATCTCCTCCCCAAAAGGAAAAAAGAGAGTAGGGGAATATTATCTTTCCAAGCCAGGCGATGCTTACACTTCGGGCAAATCGACCGCCCCCTTAGCGGCGAAAGCCCATTATTTACCCGATAAACCAAACAGTTTATAAAACTACCGACAGAAATTCCTAAAAGGAAAACAACAAAAGTAATCCCCACCATTATTTCATTCTACCCATAAGCCATGAAAAAAGGCAAGGGCCAATGGCCCAAATAAAGAGGCAAAAAAGAAGGTAATAAAATAATGAACCCTTTTATCGTGGTTTCCTAGCATACCCAGAACCATCACTAAAGGAAACAATTGTAGCATATGTCGAGAAATAGAACCACTGGAAATAAAAAAATGAGAATCCCATGGATGACATAAAGATAACAAATATACGGGACAGATAAAAAGTTGATAATCAAAACTAATTTTTCTAAAAGAAATAAGCAAAAGAAAAGTAGAAATAATAACAGTTAAAAAATCAAAAAAAGCAATAGGATAAAATGGACTAGTAGATTTTATAGTAAAGAGAGACTCCATAAAAAGTTTAAAGCTTATCCATGGAGAGACCCAAACATGATGCCAAGCCCTCATGTTTATCCCTAAAAAGGGAAAGGGTTCTTTTAACTTCAACAGCAAAAAAATGCAGAACAAAAGTAAACCGGAAACAGAAAATAAACCATAAATAAAAAGCTTTGAAAATTCTTTTTTCTTTTTAAAGGCATTGAACAAAACAGGTAAAGTTAAAAAAATCCCAAATGGTCTGGTAGCCGAAGCTAGACCAGCAAATAAAGAAGCTTTTAAAAATTCTGATTTTCTTAAAAAGAAAAAACAAGCACAGGCTAAAAAAAGGAAAAGAGATTCTGTATATAAGGCAGAAAAAATAAAAGATAAAGGAGAAATGGCATAATAAAATAGCGCCCTGTTGGCCACTTTTTCTCCAAAATCATTTTTGGTCAAAAGCCAAAAAAAGATAAAAAATCCCAAACAAGATAAATTTGCTATTAAAAATAAAGAAAACTCTGGAGAGAAACCAAAGAAAGTTAGGAGCTTCCCCAAAAGAGGTAATAAAGGAAAAAAGGCAACTGGAGATTGAATATTCGGTCCTTTATACCAATAGCCTTCTTTCAAAATCCTCAAATACCATTGCCCATCCCACTGAGAAAAACTCTCCAAAAAACCAACGCCTTTCCCCAATGGAAGCAGCGAAGAAAAAAAAGAAGCCAAAAGAAAAATTGACATCCTGGAGGAGAAAAATATTAAAAGGGGGTAGGTTAACTTTTGATTTTTAATCATCTAATTTATAATTAAGTTAATCCCTTTAATAAATTAAAAAACCAAAAGAAAAACTAAGAGTCTAAATGAAAAAAAACAATTCCCTTTTTTATTTTTTCATCACATTTATAATTATAGCAATTTTCTGGTGGTTTTACTTTAAACCGCTAGAAAATAATTTTCCTTTCTTTGGAGAAACATATTCTGATTATTATTTCTACTCTAGCCAGCTGCAAAAAGGAAACCTTCCTCTTTGGAATCCATATTTGAAGGGAGGGTTTTCTCTTTTAGGTTCATTAGAATTTCCTCTTTTAAATCCATTAAATCTTATTATTGCCAAAACAATTTCCTTTCCTTTAAATATAAAAATTATTTATCTTTTATTTTTGGAATGGACAGCAATAGGTTTTTTAATTTACCTCAAAGAAAAAAAATTTAGCAATTTTATCTCTTTAACAGGAGCACTCTTTTTTATTTTCTCCGGACCATTTCTCTCTTTTTTAAATAATTTATCTTTAATTGAGTCAATTAGTTTTTTACCCTGGATTTTATTGATAACAGAAAAAATTTCTCCAAACTCTAAAATTATTTCTCGAAAAATATTTCTTTTAAGTTTTCTTTTGTCCTTTCAAATCCTCTCCGGCCCACTTTATATCCCATTTTTAACTTTCTTAACTATCTTTTTGTTTTCGATATTAAACTTAATTTTCCTAAAAGGATCCTCCAGGGAGTTAATTTCTGTTTTTAAATTTATGTTGTCATTAACTATAATTACTTTTATTTTCTCAAGTATAAGAATTTTACCCTTTTTTGCTTTAAAAGAAATTACTATCCAAAATCTAAAATATTTTTATCTTCACTCTCTAAAACCAACCAACCTCTTGAGTCTAATCGCCCTCAAAAAGCAGGATAATTTCTCCTTTCATTTAGGGTTGACCCCCATTTTAATATTAATTTTTTTCTTATTTACCGCTGTCAAAAAAAAGCGGAAATTTCCCATTGATTTTCTAATTTTTCTTATTTTTTCTTCTTTCTTTTTTTTTCTAACTATTCCGGCTTATTCTCCTTTTAATATTTTTTATCTTTTCTCTCCTTTTAATCTTTTCAAATCACCAGAAGAATTTTCCTTATTTGCGGTTTTTTTTCTTATACCTATTGTCTTATCCACTCTTTCTTTCTTTAAAAAACTTCAGGTTTTCATTGCAGTGATTATTTTAGCCGAATCGACTCTTTTCGCAATAATTAACCGGCCTCCTTCCCAATTGTGGACAAACCAGCAAATAAGAGAAACATCTGAAAAATATTCAGAGATAATTAATCAAATTAAAACTCAACCGGGAAAAGTATGGTTCCTCCCATCGCAAAAGAAAACAGAAGCTACCACCTATCTTTTCACCTCAAACTACAATCAAATCTGGGAAATACCTACTATTAGCTTAATTAATCCAAAAACGCCGGCAGAAAAGGCGGCCGCAGACCTTATTTACAATGGTATAGATTGGAATGAAGGAAAAAATATTTTAGAAGTAGATCCTGTTTCTCAAAAAATTTTAAGCCTTCTGGGGGTAAGATTTATTGTCTCAGATATAAAAATCAACCTAGAAAAAGCCCAGGAAAACCAGGGAATTATCCTTTATAAAATTCCTGTTTTTTGCCCTAAAGAAACAATAGATAATCCCAGAATAATCAGTAAAGAAGAAGAAATCAAAGAATGGATCCTCTCTCCCCAAGAGTGCAAAACTGTAATTCTTTTTAATAGGGAGAATATTAGTTCTTTTGACAAAATTACTATATTTCCCTTCAGATATGCCCGAGGATGGATAATCAAAAATAATTATTCTAAAAATTTATTTTTAACCCCTGCTAATTTCAACCAAATTGCTGTAATCTATCCTAAAGAAAATGCCGTTCCCGAATTTCACTATTCAGATTTAGCCTATTTTCCCAAAGAACTAAAAATGGGGGCAATAATCTTTCTATTGGGAATGGTCCTTGCTTGGTTTTTTTGTCTTTTCCTGATATAACTTCTCATATTCTTCTTTTTTAACATTATCATGCCAACATTCAGCGGCATTTTCTTTAAGATAAAGATAGGGGAGGGGAGAGGAAAAATCAGCAAGAGCCTTTTTTAAAGTTTCTTCTGCCCGTTGGCAATCTCCTTTTTTAGTATATACCTCACCTAAATTAAGTCTTAAACTTAAATCTTTAGGCTCAAAATAAATTGCTTTCTCCCAATAAAATATTGCCTCATCCCAGTGTTTGGCCTCGGTAAAAAGCTGGGCTAACTTCATCGCCGAATAATAATAATTTCTTCTTACGGCACTAATGGTTACCGGTTCAAAACCATAAGAATTTTCTTTCAGCGGATCGTGGTATTTTTCCCATATTAAATTGTTTTTTTGATAAATCTCTTTTACAGAAGGAATTTCCTGGGCTGATGAATAATAGCGGTATAAAAGCCCTTCGGGAGAAAAGTAACCCTCCTCCCATTGAGAAAAATCATTAGTGTAAATAGGAAATTTTGGGGAATTCAAGGCAACAAAATTTTTAAAAAAATTATCCTTGTCTTCTGGAAGCTCTAGTTGAGGAAAATTTTTCTCAATAACACGGCGGTAAAAATCCTGATTCATTAAGCTTAAATGAAGAAGAAAAACATCTTCTCTTTCTTTTAAACAGTAGCGAACATATTGAGTATTAAAAAGGGGGGTGTCGTTGGCTAAAATCAAAATACTTTTTGGGGGAAGAGTTTCTAAGATATCTCTTCCCAAATTTTCGGCGCGGAAATCGTCCCTCAAAGATAAAATGCGGGGAAAATTTTTAGCAAAAAGGGTAATAGGAAAAATAGCAAAAGGTAAAAAAAGCAACAAGCTTAATGTTTTTTTAGAAAAAACAGAAAAGTGAAGCCTTTCTTTAAAAAAATCAACCAAAAATCTATTCAAAAAAACAATTCCTCCTCCCATAAAAATAACTCCAAAAATTAAACCCGGAAGTAAAAAGCGCAAGTACACTCCTACACTAAACGCCTCTGCCGAAGACAGCTTAAAGCCGGAATAAAAAAGAAAAGCAATCTCTGTTAAAAATAGGGCGAAGAAAAAGTAAAAAATTTTTTTATTTAGTCGCCAGAAAAATATCCCTCCCAAAATAAAAAGCAAAAAACCTACCCAGCCAAAATACTCAAACAAAGAAAAAAAATAACCTAAGGCTAAAAAAAGGCGCTCGTTTAAACCAACTTCCAAACTTCCCCCATGACTTATAAATGAGCCATAGGCTGCTCTTGTTACTAATTTAAAAAAATTATTTAAATTTGTAACCCCATTCCAATTAATCACCGGCCAATTCTTAGCCGCTAAAGGAACGTAAATATAAGGAATTAACCCCAAAAGAAAAAACGGAAGGTAAGAAAGAATTTTTTTAAAAAAGTTTTTATTCCAATATTTTCGATTAGAAAAATAAACGGCAGTAACAAAAACAGGATAAAACCATAAAGAAAAATGATGATGAGATAAAGAAAGACCGGCGATGAAAAACCACCATCTTAGTTTTTTTTCTTCGAATTTCTCAAGCAGAGAAAAAGTTATTAAGGTCAATAAGGTTAAAAAAAGATTATTCAAAGAAAAAACCTCAGGAACCGAAGAATAAAGCCAAAAAAGATAAGAAAAAGCTAAAGTAAGAGCGCTCAAAATTCCCGCCGTTTTATTTTTAGTTAGCCTGGTTACTAAAATAAAAACTAAAGCTACAGTAAGGGCTCCCGGAATTGAAGAAATTAAAGATACTCGCCAGGCAGGAGTAAAAAATGGGAGAAAAAATAATAATCTTCCTAAAAAAGTATAGAGAGGATAACCGGGGGGGTGCGCCACCCCTTTGGTACAAATGGCACTTACTAAGTCTCCTCCATCTCCTCCGAAAACACTTAACGACTGCGTGATTATAAACAACACCCCTATTAAAAATGCCAACCCCCCCGCCTCTTTAGCCTCTTGCTTCTCTATATCCATTCGATTAACCTCCTATGGCAAACAAATACACGCCCCAAGAGTTCCGCAATCATCAGTGTTGTTACACGCCGAAGTAGGAAGCGAGGTATCTGTACTATTACATCTTTCCTCTGCCTCTTTTTTAAAAGCTCCCGATTGAGGCCTAAAACAAATATAAACATTACTTTCCGCACCCAGAGCCTTGGATATAAACATATCATTTCTCTGTTTTAACCTATTAACAAAAGCCTGCTTTATTTCCTGAGCCTGGGTTTGACTTAGGACATCTAAAAAGTTCTGCCCAGCATCATTTGACAGGCCAGTAATTACCTGCCAGGTTACCTCTCCTGTCCCTCCTTGAGTCTTTGAAGTTTCCCATGGATAATACTGAGAAAAATTATAAAATCTCTCAATACCGGAAAGAAGTTGTTCGCTGTCTGAACGCAGGCCTGTATCTTTTGCCCTGTTAACTTGCTCAATCGGGTTAATCGCTGAAAGCACCGCCACCGCTAAAATACCTAACACGGCAATGACAATCAAAAGCTCAATCATGGTGAAACCCCTAATTTTTTTCATTTTTCTTTCTCACCCCCTTTCTTATAGAATCGATTACTTAATTACGAATTGCGAATTACGGATTAAGCTTATTTTTTCTTTGCCCTTCTAAATACTTTATAAATCCGCCAATTTGGGCTGCTAGCTCAATTAATTTACCATATCTCTAAGTCCTTGAAATCTCTAATCTTCATAACCCGCAACTCGTAATTCGCAATTGATTAATTGTTAAAATTGACTCGTCAAATTATAAATCGGCATAATTACTGAAATCATTAAAAAGGCAACTCCTATTCCTAATATAATCATAATAATAGGCTCCATCGCGCTTGTCAAGCCTTTAACTGCATTTTCTGATTCTTGTTGAAAATAATTAGAAACTCTTTGCAAAACTTCATCCAGTTTTCCGGTTTCTTCACCAACAGAAATCATTTGCGGCAAAACAAAAGGAAAAGCTCCAGTTTCTGCCAAAGCTGAAGCTAACGGCAATCCCTTTTCTACTTCTCTTGCTGTTTGTTCTATTGCCTCTTGATAAATTAAACTTCCCAACGACCCTTTAAGAATTCTTAAAGCATCAACAATTAAAATTCCTGTTCCTACTAATAAACCTAAAGTCCTAGTAAACTCTGTTAAAATTGATTTCTGTCTGATATTCCCCAAAATTGGCAATTTAAACAAAATCTGATCGTATTGTCTTCTAAACGTAGGATTTTTCAAAAGAACCCTTAAGCCTACTACCATTCCTCCAATAGCTAATAAAATCAACCACCAGAAAAAGGTAACAAACTTGGAAATACTTATAAGAATTCTGGTAGGTAAGGGAAGTTGGGCTTGAAATTCTTCATACAAAGCGGTCATTTTAGGAATAACGAAAATAATCATAATTCCCGCTACTACTACCATACCTAAAATAATAATTATTGGATAAATCATTGCCGATTTTATTTTCCCTTGAAATTCTTTTTGCCTTTCCAAATTATCAGCCAACCTTGTCAAAACCTTTTCTAAAACTCCAGCTGATTCTCCTGCTTTAACTAAAGCTACATAAATCTGATCGAAAGTATCTGGATGTTTTTCCAGTGAAGAAGATAAATCCCCTCCTCCCTCTATATCCCGACGAATTTCCTCAACTATCTTTCTCATCGCTGGCGAAGATTGATTTTCTAAAATTTCCAAAGCCTCAGTTACCCTCAAGCCAGCAGTTAACATTGTTGCTAATTGACGGGTAAAATTTACTTTGTCGTTTAAGCTTATCTTTCTAAAAAAAGTACTTTTTAGGGTATCGCTAAAACTATCTTTCTTAGGCTTTAGGGTAATTACCAAAAGTCCCTTTTCCCGAAGAATACTAACAGCTTGTTTTTCGTCTGTGGCTTCTACTATTCCTTTTAGGGTTTTTCCCAGTTTATCTTTCGCTTTATATTCAAATTTTTCCATTTTACTTCTTAATCAGCCTCATTAGCTCTTCTGGCCTTTGGGCGTACATTTTTGCGATATCTAAACTAATTTTTCCTTGTCTTACCAGGCGGGCTAAATCCATTTCTAATGTTTTCATTCCCAACTCAACCGAAGTTTGAATAATATTATCAATTAGATGAGTTTTTCCTTCCCGAACAGCAGTTCTCACCGCTGGAGTAGCCACCAAAATTTCAAAAGCAGGAATTCTTCCACCTTCCAAAGAGGGCAAAAGCCTTTCAGATAATATCGCCTCCAGAGTATTAGAAAGTTGCATTCTTACCTGTTCTTGCTGGTTTTCAGGAAAAACATCAATAATTCTATCTACTGTTTGAGCAGCAGAATTAGTATGGAGAGTAGCAAAAACTAAATGGCCTGTCTCGGCAATAGTTAGGGCCGAGGAGATTGTCTCGTAGTCTCTCATTTCCCCAACCATTACCACATCAGGATCCTCTCTCAAACATGAACGAAGGGCAATTTGCCAAGAATGGGTATCGGACCTAATCTCTCTTTGGGAAATTATTCCCTTTTTTGGAAAAAAAACATATTCTATTGGATCTTCTATAGTAACGATATGAACGGGCCTCGTTTGGTTAATTTCTTCAATAATTGCCGCCAAAGTAGTTGATTTACCATGACCGGTAGGTCCGGTTACCAAAATAAAACCCTGCTTAAGTTCAGTAAATTGATGACAAATTTCTGGCAAATTAATCTCGTCAATTTTAGGAATAGTCAGAGGCAAAAGGCGAAAAGAGGCAGCTAGAGTTCCTTTTTGATGATAAACATTTACCCGAAATTTACCTTTTCCTTTATAATCAAAAGAAAAATCTAGTTCTTTATTGACTAAAACAATTTCCTTCTGTTCTTCTGTTAGAAGAGAAAAAACTAATTCTTTTACGCTTTCATTATCGAGGTCTCCTTTTCCGGTAATTGGAAACAATTCCCCATTTATGCGCAATACTGGCGGTAAACCCACCAAAAGATGTAAGTCAGAGGCTTTTTCAATAATGGTAACTTCTAAAAGTTCTTCTATTTTCATTTTTTACTCCTGAGCTACCCTTAGGACTTCTTCTAGAGTGGTAATTCCTTCGATTGCCTTCAGATAACCGTCCTGTTTCATTGTTATCATTCCTTCTTCTACTGCCTGCTTTTCTATATCTCCTGCTGGCGCTCTTTCTAAAATCAGTCTAGCAATTTTTTCTGTCACAGGCAAGACTTCAAAAATTCCTATTCTTCCTAAATAGCCAGTATTATTACAAGTAGAACATTTTTTCCCTCGGGTAAGCTTAATTTCCTTTTTTGGAGGCAAAAGCTTACCTAAAACTTTTTTAATATCCTCAATTATCTCAGGTGGAGGTTCATACTCTTCTTTACAATCAGGGCAAACTCGCCGACAAATTCGCTGAGCAACTAAACAAGTTACTGAAGAAGCAAGTAAAAATGGTTCTGCTCCTAAATCAAGTAAACGGGGGATTGCCTGGGCGGCATTATTAGTGTGGAGAGTTGAAAAAACTAAATGTCCGGTTAAAGAGGCTTGAACAGCTAATTCAGTTGTTTCCCTATCGCGAATTTCCCCAACCATGATAATATTCGGGTCCTGGCGCAAAAAACTTCTCATTCCTGAGGCAAAAGTCAAACCTGCCGCCGGATTAACCTGAACCTGATTTACCCCCTGAATTTGATATTCTACCGGGTCCTCCAAAGTTACAATATTTACCTTGGGAGTATTAATCCGCGAAAGTACAGAATACAATGTGGTCGTTTTCCCCGAACCGGTCGGTCCGCAAACAATAATTATCCCGTGAGGGCGTAAAATTGCATCCTCTAAGTTCTTTAAAGCTCTCCCTCTCAAACCCAAATCAGGCAAATCAGGAACCCCACCAGATTTCTTCAAAAGCCTCATTACTACTTTTTCTCCGTGAACAGTCGGTAAAGTAGAAATCCTCAAATCTACCTCCTGGTCTCCAGCACGAAAGTTAAATCTTCCATCTTGGGGAACTCTTTTCTCATCAATTCTTAATCCGGAAAGAATTTTAATCCGGGAAACAACAGCATCATGAATAGTTTTTGGCAAAGCAAGTTTTTCATGAAGGATACCATCAATTCTATACCTCACCCTTGTCCTTTCTTCTTGGGGCTCAATATGAATATCAGAAGCCCTAGCTCTTATTGCAAACTCCAAGATAGCATTAACTACTTTAGCAATTTTTTCCTCCCGAATAACCTCTCCTGTCCTAACGATATCTGTAGAACTAATTTCTTCTGGTTTAGCCTTAATTTCGCCCAGCGCCGCTTTAACTTCTGCTACTAGACTCTGGCCGTAATTAGAACTAATAGCGTCTTTAATTTGAGTTGGGGGAGCGATAAACGGTTTAATCCTAGCTTTAGATTTTTTACTAATAAATTCTATTGTCTCTAAATCTATGGGGTTTTCCATCGCCACCGAAAGCTCGTTTAGGGCGGCATCATAACCAAAAGGAACCAAATTGTACTCTTCCGCTACTGCCTGGGGGATTAAACCTAACGCCTGAGGGGAAAAGGCAACTTCTCCTAGGTTAATAAAGGGGATTTTCCAAAGTTCTCCTTCCGCTTTAGCCACTTCTTCTTCGCTTGCTAAATTTTTTTCAATAATAATCTCTTTCGCTGATTTTCCGGTGTTAACTTGTTCTAATCTAACCTGATTAAACTTCTCTTTATCTAAAATCCCCCTGGAAAGTAAAATGTCAGCAATATCTTGGGCAGGTGCCATTCTGGTTTTAATTATCCTTAACCCATGATAAAATGTCAATAGGATGGTCAGAAGCTTTCTAATTATTGGCGGAAATAAAGAAAAAAGATGGCAAGCCGCTATAAAAATAGCAGAAGAAAATTTAGGAGAAAGACAAATCGCTTCACATCCAGATTTTTTAATAATCAGCGGTATAAACTCAATAGGAATTGAGCAAATCAGAGATTTAGAAAAAAGGTTAGCCCTCAAACCATACAAAGCGAAAATAAAAATTGCCATAATTAACGAGGCAGAAAAACTTACTCTCCCTGCCCAAAATGCCCTACTAAAAATCCTAGAGGAGCCTCCGGAAAATTCCCTGATTATCCTTGTTACCCCCAAAAAAGATTTATTGTTAGCAACAATTGTCTCCCGCTGCAAAATTATTAGAATAAATGGAGAAATCGATTTAGAAAAAAATTCTTTAGAGATTCCAGAAATTCAGAAAAAAAGGGTAGGGGAGTGCCTAAAAATTGCTGCTTTATATTCTTCGGGAAAAAACGAGGCAATAAGTTTTTGTCAACAAATTCTTTTAAAAGAAAGAGCGTCTTTTTTAAACGAACCAAGTATTAAAAAAGCAAGAAATATCCGTTACATTTTAAATACTCTTAAACTTTTAGAAAGTAATGTTAATCCAATTTTAGCCACTGGAAACCTTCTTTTAAAACTGGTAAAATAAAGGTGTGGACGAATATACTGCCAGGCAAATTAAAATTCTTGATGGTCTTGAGGCGGTCAGGCGACGGCCGGGAATGTATATTGGCTCAACCGACTTTAAGGGCCTCCATCATTTAGTTACCGAAATTATTGATAATTCTATCGATGAATCTTTAGCTGGCTATGCCAAAAACATCTGGGTAACTATCAGAAAAGATGGCGCTGCCAGAATAGAAGATGATGGGCGAGGAATCCCTGTTGATAGGCATCCCTCCGGACTTTCTGCTTTAGAAGTTGCCATGACCAAACTTCATGCTGGAGCAAAATTTGATACCAAAACATATAAAGTCTCCGGCGGGCTTCATGGAGTTGGCGCCTCAGTGGTAAATGCCTTAAGCGAATGGCTTGAAGTTGAAGTCCATCGTGGAGGAAAAATCTACAGACAAAAATATGAAAGAGGTAAACCACTTACCCAAGTTGAAGAAATGGGTAAAGTCGAGGGTACCGGAACAATTACTACCTTTCTTCCGGATAAAAAAATCTTTAATGATGTCAATTTTAATTACGAAATTATCGAAGATTTAATTAGAGAAAGAGCTTATCTTATCCCCGGATTAAAATTCCATTTTTTTGACGAAAGAACAGAAAAAGAGGTTCATTTCTATTTTGAAGGAGGAATTCGCTCTTTAGTAAATTATTTAAATCGCCAGAAAAAAGTTCTCCATCCGCCAATTTATATTAAAGGAGAGCCTAATGGAGTCGCAGTAGAAGTTGCCCTTCAGTATAACGATGGTTATAGCGAAAATATTCAAAGTTTTGTTAATGTTATCAATACTAAGGATGGTGGTACTCATCTCACTGGCTTTAAAATTGCCCTTACCCGGGCAATTAATGATTATGCCAAGAGAATTGGGGCAATCAAAAATGGCGACGGATTTACTGGAGATGATGTCAAAGAAGGGCTCACCGCTGTAGTAGCTGTAAAACTTTCTACTGATAAAATTCAGTTTGAATCACAAACTAAAGCAAAACTTAATAATCCCGAAGTTCAGGGGTTGGTAGCAACTTTTGTTAAGGAGGGGATAGATAATTATTTTGAAGAACATCCCTCAGAAGCAAGAAGAATTGTGGAAAAAGTGGCTTTGGCAGCAAAAGCTCGGCTGGCAGCCAGAGCGGCAAAAGAGGCGGTCATTAGAAAAGGTGAGCTTGTAGGAATGACCCTTCCGGGAAAATTAGCTGACTGTCAAGAAAGAAACCCCGCCGTTTCAGAACTTTTTATCGTTGAGGGAGACAGCGCTGGCGGCTCAGCGAAACAAGGCCGCGACCGCAGATTTCAGGCTATTTTACCTTTAGGGGGAAAAATTTTAAATACCGAAAGAGCCCAACTAGACAAAATTATTAATTTTGAAGAATTAAAAGACTTAATTATTGCTTTAGGAATAGGAATAGGGGAGACCCTAAACCCTAAAAAGCTCCGTTATCATCGGATAATTATTATGACCGATGCTGATGTTGACGGCGAGCATATTGCTACCCTGCTTTTAACTTTTTTCTATCGGCATTTAAGACCAATTATTGATGGGGGATATCTTTATATTGCCCTTCCTCCTTTATACAAAATTCAGGCAGGAAAAGAAGTTTTCTATGCTTATTCTGATGAAGAAAAAGAAAATATTATTAAAGAGCAAAAAGCAAAAGTGAAAAATTTAACGGTTCAAAGGTATAAGGGATTGGGGGAAATGAACCCTGAGCAACTTTGGGAAACAACAATGAATCCAGAAAAAAGAATTCTCAAAAAAGTTACTGTCGAAGATGCCCAAAAAGCAGACCAAGTTTTTAGTATGTTAATGGGTGAGGAGATTGCCCCAAGAAAAAAATATATCCAAACCCACGCGAAATTGGCAACTTTAGATGTTTAAATAATTAAAGTGCCCTTTTTAATTATTTAAATTTTCGATTTTAATTATTTAAAGTGAACCATGTCTCAAAATATAGGAAAAATTAAACCAGTAGAAATAACTGAAGAGCTTAAAAAATCTTATTTAGACTATGCCATGAGCGTAATTGTTGCTCGGGCTTTGCCTGATATTCGTGATGGATTAAAGCCTGTTCACCGTCGGATTTTATACACCATGTATCAAATGGGTCTTTCCCACCCAGCAAAACACACCAAAAGCGCCAAAATTGTCGGAGAAACAATGGGAAAATATCACCCCCACGGAGATATGGCTATTTACGACGCGCTGGTTCGCTTGGCTCAAGATTTCTCAATGAGATATCCTTTAGTCGACGGCCAGGGAAACTTTGGCTCACTAGATGGTGATCCCCCAGCAGCAATGAGGTATACAGAAGCAAGACTCGCGCCTATTGCTCAAGAACTTTTAGCAGAAATCGAAAAAAATACCGTTGATTTCAACGACAATTTTGATGCTACTTTAAAAGAACCCATTTTCCTGCCAGCAAAAATTCCTAATCTTTTACTAATGGGTTCTGAGGGAATTGCCGTTGGCATGGCAACCAAAATCCCCCCACACAATTTGGCAGAACTAGTAGATGCTTTAGTCTCGATGATTGAAAAGGGTAAAATAGCCACCGAATCTTCCCAGGAAATCAAAAAAATTGACTTAACTGACCAAGATCTAGTAGCCAATGCCCTTCAGGCAAAATTTGAAACAGACATCTCGGTGAGCGAACTTTTAAAATTTATTAAAGGACCTGATTTTCCTACAGGCGGAATCGTTTATAACAAAAACGATATTCTTCAAGCTTATAGCACTGGTCGAGGAAAAATTGTGGTTCGGGGAGTAGTTAATATCGAAGAAACCAGGGGAGAAAAATTCATAATTGTCATAAAAGAAATTCCCTACCAGGTAAACAAAGCCCAATTGGTCGCCAAAATCGCTCAACTAGTTAAAGAAAAAAGGATTGAGGGAATTGCTGATATTCGCGATGAGTCTGACCGCCACGGCACAAGAATTGTTTTGGAATTGAAAAAATATGCCAAGCCGAAAGTTATCGTTAATCATCTTTATAAATATACTCAACTGCAAACGAGCTTTCCTTTAAATATGGTTGCCCTAGTTGACGGTGTTCCCCAAACCCTAAGTCTAAAGCAAATCCTTTTAGAATTTATTCATCACCGCCAGAAAGTAGTCGTCCGCCGAACTGCTTTTGAATTAGAAGCAGCAAGACATCGGGCACATATTTTAGAAGGACTCAAAATTGCTTTAGATAATTTAGATGCGGTAATCGAAACTATCAAAAAGTCTGAAACTGCTGAAGTAGCAAAAACTAATTTAATGAAAAAGTTTAATCTGAGCGAAATTCAAGCCCAAGCAATCTTGGATATGCAACTTCGCCGTTTGGCTGCCTTGGAAAGGAAAAAAATAGAAGATGAATATAAGGAAATCAAAAAACAAATTGAATATCTCACCTCGATTTTGGCTTCTCCCCAAAAAGTCCTTAAAGTAATTACCAACGAGCTTTTGCAGCTTAAAGAAAAATATGGAGATACTAGAAAAACAAAAATTGTTCCCCAGGCGGTAGAAGAATTTTCCGAAGAAGATTTAGTCCCCAAGGAAAGTTGCCTGGTGATTCTTACCAAGGGGGGGTATATTAAAAGGCTCCCGCCGGCTACCTATCGCTCTCAACGAAGAGGGGGAAAAGGAGTCTTGGGAATGACTACCAAAGAAACTGATGAAATTTTGTATCTTTTCCCTTGCGAAACCCACGACAATATTTTGTTTTTCACCGACAGGGGCCGCGTCTTTTCTGCCAAAGCCTGGGATATTCCCGAAGGCTCAAGACACTCAAAAGGCCAGGCAGTAATTAACCTTATTAACATCGACCAAGAAGAAAAAATCCAAGCGGTTTTGCCAATCAGCAATCACGACGGAGAAATTAAATATCTTTTGATGGCTACCAAAAATGGTATTGTAAAAAAGACGGAAATATCTGCCTTTAGCAATATACGTAGTTCGGGAATAATTGCTATCAAGTTGGAAAAAAAAGACCAGCTTTGTTGGGTTAAACCAACTAGCGGCCAAGACGAGGTTTTTCTAGTTACTTATTTGGGAAAATCTATTCGTTTCAAAGAGGAAGATATCCGACCAACCGGAAGAGATACTCTTGGTGTCAAAGGAATTAGCTTAAAGAAAAATGATTGGGTAGTAAGTATGGAGGTTTTAAAGAAAAACAAAAAAGAACCCCAAGACAAAAGAAGAAAATTTTTCCAAGATATTTTAGTAGTTAGCGAAAGAGGTTTGGGAAAAAGAACCCCGCTAGAGCAATATCCGGTCCAGAAAAGAGGCGGAGTTGGTGTTAAAGTTGCCAACATTACCCAAAAAACAGGAAGAGTTGTTTGCGGAAAACTCGTCGATCAAGAAGTTGACCAAGTAATTTTAACTAGCAAAAAAGCTCAGGTAATAAAACTTCCTTTAAAAAATATCCCCCGTCTTAATCGCGATACCCAAGGGGTAATTTTAATGCGCTTTTCCAATCCCCAAGACTCCCTTGCTGCTGTCGCCTGTCTAGAAAAATAACTATCTTCCTTTCCCGTGAAAGGCTTCGTGGATTTGGCGAAGCTGGCGGTTGGTTACGTGGGTATAAATTTGAGTAGTGGCAATATTTTTATGGCCCAACATTTCCTGGACACTGCGAATATCGGCTCCGGCCATTAAAAGATCGGTAGCAAAAGAATGCCTTAGGGTGTGAGTTGTGGCATCAACCGGCAGTTTTGCTTTCCGAACATATTTTTTTACAATTCGCTGGATAGAGCGAGCAGTAAGTCTCATTTTTTCTCCGTCTACTTCTGGCGGATTTTTTCCTGGGAAACGAATAAAAAGAGGTCGCCAAGGATCGGTCCTTATCGCCAAATATTTCCCCAGCCATTTTGCTGCCGCAGGGGAAAGAAAAACCACCCGCGCCCGACCACCCTTTCCCACCACCCCAAATTCTCTTCTTTTTAAATCAATTTGGTCTTTATTTAGCTTAACTAGTTCGGAAACCCGCAAGCCGGTAGAAAACAAAGTCTCCAAAATTGCCCTATCGCGCAAACCCCGAGGTTCAGAAACATTCGGCTGGGCTAAAAGTCGGGAAACCTGCTCGGTAGTCAGAAACTTTAAACTCCGTTCCGGCATCTTGGGAATATCAATTTTTTCCGGAGACAAGACCTTCCAATCGTTTTTTATTAACCACTTGAAAAAAGAACGCAAGGCTATCAAATGATAAGCCTGAGTGCTACGGGAAAGGGGAGTGCCATCGGGGGCGATAAATCGGGATAAAAATAGCCTATATTTTTTAATAGTTTCCAAATCTACGGAAGTCAATTTAGCCTTGGGAAAATTTTTTGCCAACCAGTATGAAAAACGTCCTAGATAATGGCGATAGTTGCGCAAGGTTAGGGGAGAGCAGTTTCGAGCAAGCTCTAAATCTTCCAAAAATTCCTCTACCAACCTTTCTGTTTCTGATTTTGCTGATTTTTCCTTATCAAGCATTCCATATACAGTCTACAACAACCAAAATTTTATGTCAACATTGTGCGACATTATTCTACGGTTCTCTTGATGCTTTAAGATTCTACCCCTAAACCGGTTTCTTTGCCGCCGATGGTTTCCAGAAATAAGTTTATTTTTACCTCTTCTCCGAATGAAAAAAAATTTTTGCCCTAAGATAGTTTTAGGTAGCCTTATAAAATATTGTGCCAAATTAATCTTACTCAATCATCAATATCCAAAGCCACCAAAGGCCCTAGAACGCCCGTTTCCAAACAAAGACGATATTCTAAACACATCCATCTTTTTTAAAACTTTTTATAATAAGGATTAATTTTAACCATGACCGGTTTGATAGGTGAAATTAAGGAAATAAAAATTCAAAAAAAATAAAAAATTGACAAAAAATAAAAATAAAAACCAAAAAATCAAAATTTAATTTTTTTCCTCTCCTCTTTTCTCACCTAGAAATAATGTCGTAAAAGATACATTGTGCGACAGACATTGAAGAGAGTTTTCTTTCTCCCCTAAAGACATCAGTGGGGGGATAAAAGCAGGGATTCTCTTCCTTTTTTTTATTTATTTAAGTAATAAAAAATCTCTTTTTTCCAATAAAAAATATCTTTTATTTTCTATTCAATCCCACTTCCCCGGAGTTATCCACAAGTAGCCTAAAAACTATATCAAAGTAAATCAACCTAGCAGCTTTAAAAACCTTCTGCTACTTTGTGAAAATTAGCCTATAGTTTTGTGAAAATCCAGAAGGTTTAATTATTATAGGATATTTTCTGTGCGCGGGGCTGGTTTATCTCTCCCCTCTCCCCTTTTTCCCATCTCTCTCTCATCCACCCCAATGGGTAGTTAAAAAAATTACTAAAAAAACAATTATTCCTACCCGAAGATATTCGCTAATTGTTTTGGGAAATAACTTTAAGGCTAACTCCTGCTGGGCCAACCCAACGGTTATATAACCAACAGTTACTAACGCTAAAGAACCGGTAGCTACAGACAGGGGCCAGAAAGAAAAAGCGACCACCATTTCTCCCTGTATAAAAGATAAAATCAGAGTGTAAAACCAGATTTTTAGAGAAATCTCTTTTTCCAAATTTATACTCCAAAGACCTTGAAGAACTAAAGGAAAGCTAACCGCCGTTACTAATAAGAAATTCTCCCAAAATGCCAGACGAAAAGAAAAAATTATATCATAAAGAAAAAAAGAAATTGCCAGAGTAAATAAAAAACCAACTGCCTGGGCAGAACGCAAAAGTTGAATCGTTCTTATTGCCGCTACTGAAAAAATATTTCCCACCAATAAAAGAATATAAATTCCTATTCCATAAGAAATTATTAATAAAACTTTAGCAGCTAAATTGGTTAAAAGAAGAAGGCTAAACAAACCTAAGGCTAAAGTAAAAACCACCGGAAGAATTAAAACGGTTAACCATTCAATTCCCTCCAGTCCCTCTTTTAATGACCAGGCAGACAAAAGCCAACAAAAAATTGCCAATAAACCAACTACCTGATAACGCCAAGAAATGTCAGTAATCTCAATACCAACCAACCCTAAAGTTAGAAACAAAGAAGTTAGGATAAATTTTTGCCTTTTGCTAATTTTAGGCAGGGGAAATTTCTGCCAAAATTTCGTTGGGGATATCAAAATTGGCATAAATTTTTTGAACATCGTCATGATTTTCTAAAGCATCCATAAACTTTAAAACTTTTTGTGCTTTTTGAGGATCGTTAATCACCGAGGGGGTTACCGGTTTCATTGTTATTTCGGCGCTTTTTACTTCAAAACCAGAGTTTTTAATTTTTCCCTCTATTTCTTTTAAGTTTTCCGGAGAGGTATAAACTTCAATGGCGTCAGTCGCCTCCTCTACATCTTCAGCCCCTAAATCAATAAGTTTTAAGATTTGTTCATCAGGATTTTCTTCTTTTTTGACGGTAATCAAACCAACTTTTTTAAAAAGATAGGAGACGGCCCCCGGTCCGGCAAGACTCCCCCCTCCCCTTTCAAAAATATTTTTAATTTCCGCTGTTGTCCGATTACGATTGTCAGTAACGGTTTCTACAATCACCCCAATACCCTCAGGCCCATAACCCTCAAAACTAATCTCCTCCCACCTTTCCCCTTCCTCTTGACCACTACCCCGCCTTATTGCCCGTAAAATATTATCTTTAGGTAAATTATATTCTTTTGCCTTCTCTATCGCTAACCTTAATTTAAAGTTTGTTTCCGGATCAGCACCCTGACGGGCGGCAATGGCAATTGCCCGGGAAAGTTTAGAAAAAATTTTTCCTCTCTGCTGGTCAGCAGCCTCTTTTTGTCTTTTGATTGTTGCCCAATGAGAATGTCCAGACATATCTTTTTAATTTTATCACTTTTCCTTAAGCATTTTCCAGTACCCCTCACCAATAATCAAAACCAAATCTCCTCGATAATCTCCAGCCTCTTCCTCTTGCCACTGACAGCCAAAAACTTTTTCCAGTTTCCTTAGAGTATAACTTTTTTTGAGTTCTTTTTTGCTTCTTATTTGACATTTGAGATCTGACATTTGAGATTTAAGATTTTCTGCCTCTCCTACTTCTACTACCCTACCCCCAATATTTTCAATCAAATCAGCCACCCTTGTGGCTAAACCCGAATAAGAGGTACTATTTAAAACCGCTATTTCCAGGTTTTCTTGGCGAATTTGGGCGTCTTTAAAAAATACCAAAGCTACTTTTTTAAACTTCTGGGGGTTAATTTTAAAACCCTCTGTCCCGTCTGGCAAAATAATTTTTTCGGTAATATCAAGCTTTTCTAAATTGACAGGGCTAATTTTATCTTGACGAACTTTTTTGACTTTAAACCAAAGAAAAAAGATATCTCCTTTTTTTAAATTTGTTTTTTCCCTTTTAAAAAATAAAGCTCTAAGGCATCTCAAGATAAAATCCCGCTGATTGGAAGGGCTCAAATTTGCCTCTTTTAGGTCGTTAAAAAAAACATAACCTTCAAGGGGAACTCTCAAATTTTCCTGAAGACTAGCAGTTAAAAATTCTCCCCCATCATAGCCTTCTTGCTCCCCAAGTTTATAAATTGACTCTAGGGGGTATTCTCCATAGCCATGAATCGTTTCTAAAAAGGTATTTTCGGGTAAAAACAAAATGGTTGCCCTCTTCTCCGGTGGATCTAGGGAAAAAACAAAAACTTGGGGTTTAAGAAAAACTATATTTATCTTATTTTTTCCATCCCAAATCCTTTGGAAAAAAATTTTCCAAAGGAAAAATGCCGCTCCTATCAAAAGAATGATAAAAACCAAAAAGCCTAATTTTCGCATTTCTCAAGATATTTTAAAGCCTCTTCAAGGTCTGGGGAAAGAGGGGCGGAAAATTTTACTCTTTCTCCGGTTTGCGGATGAATAAAACTCAACTCAGAGGCATGGAGAAACTGCCTTGGACACCAAAGTTTATCAGCCAGATAAGTTTTTCTGCCGGCATAAAATTCATCGGCAACCACCGGATAGCCAAAATATTTCAGATGGACCCGAATCTGATGAGTCCTTCCTGTTTTCGGTTCCACCTCAAGTAAACTAAATTCTTCTTTTGAGTTTTGAGACCTGCCCGTCCGGCTATGTCTGTCGACAGACGGGCAGGCGGGTTTAAGATTTGAGATTTTTTTATATTTTGTTTCCGCCTCTTTTCCTCCCAAAAAAATTCCAAACTTTTTTCTATCAAAGGGGCTCCGAGCAATCGGAGCTCTTATCACTCCCTCAGGCGGCACAACTCTCCCATGAACCAATACCAAATAACGCTTTTTTACTACCCTTTCTTTAAATTGTTTTTGGAGGTTCTCGAAAACTTCAGGCGTTTTTGCAACTACCAACACCCCGGAGGTATCCTTATCCAACCGATGCACAATCCCACTCCTATAGTTTTGAAAATTGAAAATTGCCCGCCTGCCGGACGGGCAGGAAAATTGAAAATTTTTTTCAAGCCAGTCTTGAAGAGTTTCTCCTCTAATCGTCTCCGAGCGATTTACTACCCAACCTGCCGGTTTATTTAAAACCAGTAAAAACTCGTCTTCATAAAGAATTTTTGGGAGGTCATTCCTCTTTTTTTTTGGCACATTCAGCACACAGGGTAGTTTCCGGCATTACCATTAACCGGTCGGTATCAATCATTTTCCCGCAACTTTCACAGATTCCATATTTTCCGATTTTGATTCTGGTTAAAGCTTTTCTAATTTGAATCAGCTGACGATCAACTTGGGACTTCAAGGCACTAACATTTTGATGGCCAAACTGTTCACTGGCATCGGTATCAGGAGAAGCGTTATCTATTAACCTATCGGTATCGTTGAAAGGATCTGCCTGAGAAAGATTTTTTTTCCTTAACTCTAGTTTCTTTAGTTCTCCTATCAAAAAATCAGCTATCGGCTTTAAGACACTGGCCGGAAATTTTACTGATACTTCGCTTTTTTCTACTTTCTTTTTAGCCATATTAAAATAATTGCTAAAAATAACCCTAAAAGGCTTAAGACTATTTCAATTAGAAAGAAGTATAACCTATTTTCCTTCAAAAAAGCAAGTGGTAAATTAACTAAAGAAAAGAGTCCTAAAAAACTCAAGGAAATAAACCCCGGTTTTTGACTTTTATACCACTTCCACGTTCGCCACTGTCTTTCTATTCGCAAAAGGAAAAACCAAATTAAAAGAAGCAAAATAGCCATCATTAAAGAAACAGGATGTTGGCGGACTAAACTTCCAGGGAAAAAAATCCCCCAGGGCATTCCCGTTGGTTTTCCCGCTCCACTGCCGTCAAAAAAAGCTCCTAATTGAAATAAAAATAAAAATGGCAAAACTCCAAAGGTAACTTCATCGGCAATTCGCCAAAAATCCCATTTTTGTCGGCGAGAAAACAAAACCAGACCTAAAATCATTCCTAATAACCACCCCCAAAACGAAATGCCGGGAAAACGACCAAGGAAAATCCAATGACCAAGATTTAAACCAAACTCCGAGAAATTTTTAACGACAAAAAAGAGCCGCGAGAAAAAAAGGCCAAAAAATTGGCAAAAAATTACTCCGTCAATTATTCTTTCTTCTTTTATCCCTAACTCTTTTAATCGTCGCCAAATAATAAAAGCAGCAAAAAAAGCTCCTATTCCTAAAAAAAATCCAAAGGTGTAAACAGTAATTGGTCCCAAAGTAAACAAAACTGGCAACATTTGACAATAATCATAACATATCCTATACTTAATTTCACCTATGCTTGTTATTACTCATGCCCTAGTTGGCGGCTTTGCCGCCTCAAAAATTCCCAATCCCATTGTCTCTTCCCCCTTAATCTTTGCTTCTCATTTTCTTTTAGACCGTATCCCCCATTGGGATTTAGGAACTGGTTTTCGTAAAAGAAAAAAAATTGTTAATTTTTTCCTGGGATGGGCAGATCTTATTAGTGCGATAGCGATTTGCTGGTTTATTTTTCAAAAAAATCTTCCTTTCAATCCCCTGCTTTGGACAGGGGTTTTTTTTAGCCTTCTTCCGGACTTTTTAGAATTTCCCGCTTTGTTTTTAGACTGGAGGTTTTTCCCTTTTGACAAGCTGGAGCTAATTCATTCTCGAGTTCTTCACCGAAGAGCAAAATTTCCCCAAGGTTTAATTCCCCAGATTTTAATCATTGGCGGAATTATCTTGCTTGTCTGAAAGAAAATTGCTAAAATAAAACCAGGCCGAAGTGGCGGAATTGGCAGACGCGTACGACTCAAAATCGTATGGAGGCAACTCCATGGGGGTTCGACTCCCCCCTTCGGCACAAAAGAAGATCGGAAGGGTAGGCGCTGGCCGCGCCCGCCCTCACGGTCAGCGCCGCAGAGGCTTCGGACAGGGAAAATTCAAGCCGCTTATTATTTAAGAAGTAGTTCGAGCCGACTTTTTTTGCAAAGATTGCTAAATCTTTGCAATTATTTTTTGCGCGTGCGATTTTGTTGTCCGCCTGCGGGCGGACAAATTCTCCCTGCCCCATTTAACCCAGCGCTGAAAATAATTTTTACTCCCTTATTATACAGGAAGTTTAAAAAAATTAAAAAGAGGAAAACTGCACGATGCGATGTTGAAGGAAGTTATTCTATATGAAGGGCAATCAACGTTTAATCACTAAGGTTTTAGCAATTTTATCATGCCAGCCTTGCTTATTTTTATCGAACAAAATCCAAATAAACCCTAACAAAAAGACAATACTGCTTACAAATTTACCCCCAACTTCTCTTAAGAAGATCGTTAAGAAATTGGGCCGTTCATTATTTATTGTTACTACTTTTAAACCTATTACTTTTTTACCAATAGTTTCTTGATAAATGTAAGTTAGTAAAACAAAATAAGCGACTCCAATAAAACCAGAAATATTTTTCACTGTAGCCCTGAAGTTTTCATAGGATACTGTTGAAGGTAGAATCAAATTTATTAATACTCCAATTACTATGTTTATACTAAATAGTATTAACACATCAATCAAAAAAGCTAAAAAACGTTCTTTAGAGGTGCCAACTCTTGAATTCTCTGTTTGATTACTTACTTGTTCAACCATATGCTATAATAATCTCTTAGTTCTTGATAAAAGTCAATACCCATTCCTTTTGACATAAGAGATAATTTTAGCTATTATTAATTACATATGAGTTTTTATTGGTGGATATATTCTCCCATTTTCATAATATTGGGCTTCTTAATGCTAAATTCTACTATCTACAAAAACATGATAAAGTTCGGTAATGAAACCAGAGGTATTCAAACAAAGGTCACAAAAAATACATTATTATTGGGGAAGATTGTTGGCACAATATTTTTGTCTATCGGTATCCTCTTTCTTATCTTTGCCCTTGCGGGATATAAAATTTAGTAATATACATTTCAACTTTACCCCCTTGTAAATCATTTCGATAGTTGATACATTATTTGTGTACCCAACTAATCTGGTTGCCCTTTTTTGGTGGCCGTCTTAGTCAATTCGAGGCAACTTGAGTTGGGTACAACTAGGACGGCCATTTAAATTTTGTTCTTTGAAAATTTTCGCACTTTTTCTTTCCCGCCTTCGGCGGAATGTTCGAGCCGACTTTTTCGGAGGCGCGGCGTCAGCCGAGCTAACACTTTAACAATTTTGTTTAAAATGCGTTCGAATTTTTCCAAAAACAAGCACAAAAAGCGATATTCGTCGGCGGCACTCGCCGCGCCCGCCTCCGCGGCAAGCGCTTTATACGGATTTTTCCAGCTAAATTCGCGGTGGGATTTCTTAAAAAGCAGTTCGAGCCAGCATTTTTTAAAAGTTTTCGAGGCCGAAGGCCGAGCGCAATAAGGGGCGGCGACTGGTCCCGCTCATTATTGAAAGTAGCCAATTCAAAATCTTTCACCAAACAACTCGTCACTACTAAAGCATCGGCTAGAATCTAATTCGGTCGCCGCGGGAATGAAGTTTAACCAGAATTACCAGTATTTTTTAACTCCCTTTATTGAAAGAAGAGCTTTATCAAAGCTGGCAAGATTTCCTCCTAAACTATAAGCAGCAATTAAACAATCAGCCATATCTAAGTTCGTATTTTCATAGAGCTTAATCCCCTTTTTAATTGCAACTGTTAATTTAATATTTTTCCGCGAAAATAAAAACTTAAAAGCCTTAATAATCTCTGCTCGTTTAGCCTTATATTTTCCTTTCAAAACATACTCTAACTCGGGAAAAACAACTTCGGGAATAAAAATCTCTTTCTCTTTTTCTAAAAGCTTTTTAACTTTTAAAGCTTTTTGAGGATCATCATTAGTAAAAAAACGAATTAGGGAGCTGGTATCTAAAAAAATCATCGTTTTTTAAACTTTTTAACTACTTGTTTAAATATCACCTTTTTATATTCCCTCTTGGGGAGTTTTCTTTTAGCCTTAAACATTCCAAAAGCCTCATCCAACGAAATAATTGGCCTGGCAATTATTTTATCTTCCTCTATTTCAAAAGAAAGTTTATCAGAAGGTTTAAGACCAAAAAAGTCTCTTATCGGTTGAGGAATGACTACTTGACCTCTGGTGGTGATTGTTGATACTCCATCCATGGTAATATTATTTTTAGCAAATCTTATTCTATTTGTCAAGCATTACTTCTATTCTTCTTGGTTTCTACCCCATAGAATCTGATGCGGTCGCCGCGGAAAGATGGGTCTTGACAAAACATATACATTTGTGATATACATCTAGTGATGTTAAGAACGCAAATTTATTTACCAGAAGATTTTTATTCCCAACTTAACTGGCTTGCTACTAAGTTAAATGTATCTATGGCCGAGGTAATTAGAATGATTTTAAAAAATGGGCTGAGAAAAAAGGAAGAAATTCTTGCTCCGGGTAATGATTTGTGGAAACTGGCGGATTTAAAAATTAAAGGCGGACCAAAGAATTTAGCAAAAAACTTAGATTATTATCTATATGGCAAAAGTTAGAAAAATTCTTGTTGACGCCGACGCGTTAGTCGCTCTAGCAAAACCAGACGACTCAAGCCATAAAAAAGCATTCAGAATAGCCAAAAGGATAAAGAACGATATTCTTTTTATCACCCAATTAACTATTCCCGAAGCGGCAACAGTAATCTCCTACCGCGTTTCTCAGAAGGCAGCAAAAATTTTTCTTATAGCTGCTCGAAAGAGAAATTTAGTCGAGCTTGCTTTAAACTCTGAAGCAATAAAATCAGCAGACGAGATTTTTCTTAGCCAAAAAAGGAAAGGAACTTCTTGGGTTGATTGTTTAAATGCGGCAATGGTTAAAATTAACTCCCTTGATGGAATTTTTTCCTTTGACAAATTTTATTCAAGGGTAGGAATAAAATTAATAAAATAACTATTCTTCTCTTTTTGTTTCCATTCCGTAGAATTTGATGCGGTCGCCGCGGAAGTGAAGTTTTATCCGGCGCAAAGGACCATTGCGGTGTTTGGCGATTTCCAATTCTACATTTTCTAAATCTTCTTCGTCTTCTCTCCACAAAAACATCACCACATCAGCATCTTGTTCGATACTACCGCTTTCTCTTAAATCCGCCAGCTGGGGCCTTTTTCTTCCTCTTTTTTCTACCTCGCGAGAAAGTTGAGAAATCGCCAATACCGGAACTCTTAATTCTCGAGCTAAATTTTTAAGCCCCATTGAAATTTCGGAAACTTCCTGAACTCGATTCTCCAACTGCCGAACGCTCCTCATCAACTGAAGATAATCAACAACCAAAAACCTCAACCCATGCTCCGCCATTAGCCTTCTTGCTTTTGTTCTCATTTCCAAAACCGTTAAAGCCGGCGTGTCATCAATAAATAATGGTGCCTCGGCTAATTCTCCCATTGCTTCCGAAAGTTTTGTAAAATCTTCTTCATCCAACCGCCCTGTTTTTAATTTCCAGGCGTCAATATCTGCCTGGGCCACCAAAAGCCGGTCAACGAGCTCTTCTTTACTCATCTCCAAAGAGAAAAAACCAACAGATAATTTCTCTTTCACCGCCACATGTTGGGCAATTCCCAAAGCAAAAGCAGTTTTTCCCAAACCTGGCCTGGCAGCCAAAATTATTAAGTTTGAGTCTTGCATTCCCGCCAAAGTATCGTCCAAATCCCTAAAACCAGTAGGTATTCCCCTCAGTCCTCCAGCGGTTTTGTGAAGCTCATCTAGCCTATCAAAGCTTTCGGCCAAAATTTCTTTTACTGGCAAAAAAACCTGACGAAGGTGCTTTTGTGATAAAGAAAAAATTGCCTGCTCGGCTCTATCTAAAACCGCTGTCGCCTCTTGACCCTCGTCAAAAGCAGACTCGGTAATTTTTGCCGCCGCCGAAATTAATTCTCTTTTGGTATAGTTATCTTTAATTATCCTTCCATATTCTTCAACATGAGCCGCTGTCGGCACCTGAGTTACCAAATTTGCCAAATAGGCTGAACCGCCAACTTTCGTTAAAATTTTTCTTTTTTTAAGCTCGTCTTTTAGGGTAACAATATCTATCGGTTTTCTTTCTTCATAAAGGTCTAAAAGAGCTTGAAAAATTAAGCCATTGTTTTCGTTGTAAAAATGCTCGGGACGTAAAAACTCGGCCACAGCAACAATAGCATCTTTATCAATTAAAATTGCCCCCAAAACGCACGCTTCGGCTTCCTCAGAATGAGGAGGAATTTTAATCTCGGGCATTCAAAACCACCACCTCTCTTTCTTCTGGTAAATTTTGACTGCTAATTACTAATTTTGGAAGAGGCGGTATTTTTTCCAAACCCAAATTTTTTAAAAAATCTTCAGGCTTTTCGGTGGCAGGAATCACTATTTTTGGCTCAATTTGTTTAACTGCCTCTGTTGCCTCTGGACAAACAAGTAAAACATCCACCCTATTAATCTCTTCCAATTGCTCTTCTTTTAATTTTCCCTGAAAATCAGCCAAAAAAGCTAGTCGCATTTCTTCGGCCTGAATGATAAAAACTAAACTTTCCTTCCATTTTCTTCCTAAAATAGACGCTTCGGAAATTTCATATTCTCCGGGTCCGGGAAGAACAAAAGGAGAGGGTCGGTTGGTTGTTCCCTTAACCAAAGCGGGATTGATTTTTTCCTCATTCCGCCGGGAAACAATTACTATATCAGCAATCGTTTTTTTAAAGGGGTCAGTAACCAAAATTGCCTTTTTGGTTTTAATTCTAAAAGAAGAGCCGCCAAGATATTGAATTTCCATTGTGGTTTTAGTTTAGCAAAAAAAACCCCCCTTGACAAGGGAAAATTTTTGCGATATCTTTATATTGCCGATGAAAAAAGAAGTCCTTCTTGCCATTATTATAGGTTTTGCCTTGGGGTTGGTAATTACTTTTGGTGTTTGGCAAGCAAATAAAGCCCTAAAGCAAGCAGCCCCAAAACAAGCGCTCCCTGCCCCCCAAGTTCAAGAAGAAGAAAAAATTACCTCCCCTACTCCTCCCCCTTCTCAATTAAGTTTAATCGTTACCTCTCCTGAGGATAATTCAATTATTAATAAAGAAAAAATTGATATTTCCGGTAAAACTTCTTCCGGGGCAACAGTCATTATTACTTATGAAGAGGGAGAAAAAATTATCGAAGCCGATGAAAATGGTAACTTTACCAGCGAAATTACTTTAGTTGGCGGAGCAAATGAAATTACTGTTTCCGCCTACGATCAAGACGGTAACGAAGCAACCAAAACATTAAATTTAGTTTATTCAACGGCAGAAATATAAAATGAAAATTCAAAATCCAAAATTCAAAATCCAAAATTCAATCATTTTTCTTTTTAGTTTTTTGGTTTTAATTGTTAGTCCTTCTTTTGTTTTGGCGTTGCCGCCGCGGGTACAAGAAAGAGTTAGGCTCCAAGAAAATACCGCTGTCCAAGAAAGGGAAAATTGGGCAACCTCTGAAGGAAAATTGGATGAAAAAATCCAACAAATTAGAGAGGCAGTAAGAGAAAAAGTAAAAGAAAGAGTCCAAGAAATAAGGCAAGGTATTCCCCGCGCCTATTTTGGAGAAATAAAACAAATCGGCAACCAAGAATTTACCCTCCAAACTCGCCGGGAAGAAATTCAAGTAACCGTTGGTTCAGAAACAAAAATTATTGGCAGAAATAAACAAGATCTCCAATTTAAGGATCTTAAGGTTGGAGATGATTGCATTGCGATGGGATATCTAAATGAAGGCAGAATTTTGGAGGCAAAAAGAATTGTTCTTATTCCCAAACCAAAACCACCATTAAGAATAACAATCTTTGGCAGGGTAACTGATATTTCCGAAGAAGAAAAAGTTTTAACGGTGAGAAATGAAAAGAGAGGCTTAACTTATACTGTGGCTACCAACGATAAAACAATAATTACCAAAAAAGGGGAAAAAAGGATAGAAAAAACTGATTTTTCGGCAATTGAAATTGGCGATAGAGTAATTGTCGTTGGAATTCGTAAAGAAAACGAAGAAAAAATAATTACCGCCAAAATCATTCATGTTATCCCCGGAAAAGCAATCGGTACCCAAAAACCCTCCCCCTCCCCTACCCCTGAAGAATAATGTGTGATATCATTAAGCTATGGTAAAAACTAAATTTCAACTTGTAAAAGGTTTTCGGGATTTTTTGCCCAAAAAGATTAGAAAGACAGGGAAAACTGCTGTTTTCATTGATGCAGCCAATATTTTATATTCCCAAAAAACTTTAGGATGGCAAGTCGATTACAAAAAATTAATAAACTGCCTTAAAAAAGATTTCAAAATCATTTTTGTTGGCTTTTATTATGGAGAAATAAAAACAAATAATGGCCAACAAAGATTTTTCTAAATGCTTCAAGACAGAGGCTATACCCTTCGAACCAAACCTGTAAAATATATCAAAACCCAAAAAGGAACTATTCTTAAGGGAAATTTGGATATTGAGCTTGCTTTTGATATTCTTAGGTTAAAAGAAAAATTTAGCACTTGTATTCTTTTTAGTGGCGATAGCGATTTTGAGGCTATTCTCAAATATTTGAGAGAAAAACGCAAAAAAGTAATTGTCGTTTCTACTAAAGGCAGAATTGCTATTGAATTAATTAGAAATTGTGATAAATATATTAATTTGAAGAAATTACGTCATTTATTAGAAAGAAAATAAAAATTCCCCCGATTTCTCGGGGGAAGGTTTATTCTAAATAGATTATAACATAAAAAATAAATATGTCAAGTAAAACTAAATTTCAACTCGTAAAAGGCTTTCGGGATTTTTATCCTGAGGATTTAGCCGCCAGAAAGTGGTTGTTTGAAAAAATGCGGGAAGTCGCCCGGCGGTTTGGCTATCAAGAATACGAAGGACCCTGCTTAGAAAAACTGGCCTTGTATGCGGCAAAGTCCGGAGAGGAGCTTGTTCGCCAGCAAACTTTTATTCTTACCGACCGAGGAGGAGAAAAACTTGCTTTACGGCCAGAATTAACCCCTACTTTAGCCCGGATGGTTGCCCAAAAACAAGCAAGCTTACCAAGACCAATCCGCTGGTTTTCCATCGGTCCTCGCTGGCGCTATGAAAAACCACAAAAAGGAAGAACAAGAGAATTTTATCAATGGGACTTAGATCTTTTAGGTGTAGAATCCCCGGAGGCTGATGCCGAAGTAATTGCTATTGCCGCCGAATTTTTAAAAGCTATTGGCTTAACTTCAAAACAAGTAGTGATTAAAGTCAATAATCGCCGCTTAATGGAAGAAAAACTTGACTTAATAGAAATTCCCCGGCGTTTAATTCCCCAAGTTTTTCGGGCTGTAGATAAAAAAGAAAAAATGGCTCCCCAAAAATGGGAAGAATGGCTAAAAGAAATTGGTTTGACTAACTTGCAAATTAAAGATTTAAAGGGAATTTTGAAAGACAAAGATTTTGCCGATGAATCGCCCGAGTTGACTCAGACTTTCTCTACCCTTGCTGATTTAGGGGTAGCTGATTTCGTCGAATTTGATCCGGAAATAGTCCGAGGTTTGGATTACTATACAGGAACAGTTTTTGAGGCTCGCGATCGGGCGGGCGAATTTCGGGCAATTTTGGGTGGCGGCCGCTACGATAATTTAGTGGAAGTGGTTGGTGGACCAAAAATTCCCGGAGTTGGCTTTGCCGCCGGGGATAAGGTTGTTGAGGAAGTTTTAAAAAAGTTCGGAAAATGGCCAACTTTGAGTCCCACCCCCACCAAAGTTTTAGTCACTGTTTTCGATGAGCAGACTTATCGAGATTCTTTAAAAATTGCCCGCCAGCTTCGCCAAGCCGGAGTAGAAACTGAGCTTTATTTAACAGCGGAAAAACTCGAAAAACAACTTAAATATGCCGACCGCCAAAAAATTCGTTGGGCAGTAATTATTGGTTCTGAAGAAGTCCAAAAAGGGGCGATAACTGTTAAAGATTTACAAGCAAAATCGCAAAAAACCATCCCCCAAGACTCCCTTTTAAAAGAGTTAGGATTGTGATAAAATACTTCTTATGAAAGACGGAATTCATCCAAAATACTATCCCAATGCCAAGGTTACTTGCACCTGCGGTAATACTTTTACCGTTGGCTCTACCCTTTCGGAAATCCAGGTAGAAATATGTTCTAAATGTCATCCTTTTTTCACCGGAGAAATGAAGTTTGTTGATACCCAGGGAAGGGTGGAAAAATTCCAAGCAAAACAGACTCAAGCTCAACAATATCTCCAAAAGAAAAAAACCAAGAAAGCCACTAAAGAAAAAGAAGAACAACGACCCCAAACCCTCAAAGAAATGCTTTCTCATGTTAAAAATCAACTCACAAGTAGCAATAATTGAAATCCGCCCCGGTGTTGGCGGAGAAGAGGCAAAAATTTGGGCTGATGATCTGCTTAGGATGTATTTTCGTTTTGCCGAAAAACAAGGCTGGAAGGCAGAAATTATCCAAAGCGGGGTTTTAAGAATAGTAGGTCCCCAAACTTACGAAAAGTTAAAAAATGAGTCTGGCGTTCATCGGGTCCAACGCATTCCTAAAACCGAAAGATATGGCCGAATTCACACTTCAACGGCAACTGTTGTTGTTTTGCCAGAAATCGGCGAGGAAGAAATCAAAATCAATCCCGCTGACCTACGCTGGGAATTTTATCGAGCTTCTTCTCAAGGAGGGCAAAACGTCCAAAAAGTAAATACCGCCGTCAGACTTACTCACCTACCTACAGGGATTGTTGTTAATTGCGAAAAGGAGCGGTTTCAAGAGCAAAACCGGCAAATGGCTTTAAAAATTTTACGGACTAAACTTTGGGAACAGGAAGAACTCAAAAAAGAACAAACGGTCGCCGGCTATCGCTCAGTTATTGGTCGAGGAATGAGGGCGGAAAAAATAAGAACTTATAATTTTCCCCAAAACCGGGTAACAGACCATCGCCGGGGGAAATCTTTTTATAATCTTGAGGAAGTAATTGATGGTCATTTAGAAAAAATTATTCTTTAGATTCTTCCAAAATTGCGGTCACTTCCTTTTGCTCCCCATCCCGCCAGATTGTCAATTCCACTTTCTCCCCTATTTTTTTCTGGGCGATTAATTTTGCCAGACCACCATCTTTTTCTCTTACCGGTTGGCCATCAAATTTGGTAATAATATCACCTTCTTTTATTCCTGCTTTATCTGCTGGTGAACCCTCAACTACTTCCACAACATAAGCTCCCTGAGGAACATCATTTAATAAGGACAAGTCTTGACTAATCATCCGGTAGCGAACACCCAAAAACGGCCGCTCAAATCTTCCTGTTTTCTCAAAATTAGCCAAAGATTCCTTAACTAAATTAATAGGCAGGGCAAAACCAATATTTTGGCCTTCGGCTGCTACCGCGACATTTACTCCAATCACCTGACCGGCAGAATTCAAAAGCGGACCGCCAGAATTTCCCGGATTAATCGCGGCATCAGTTTGGATAACATTATCCAGCCTTTCGACATATCCCTCAAAAGGAGAACCGGCAGTAATTCCCCGACCCAAACCAGAAATTACCCCAGTAGTAACTGTATGGCGAAATTGGCCCAAAGCCGTACCAATGGCAATTACAAATTGCCCTACTTTAAGTTTATCTGAATCGCCAAGTTCAACCGGCTTTAGACCCGAAGCATCAATTTTTAAAATTGCCAAATCGTTAACCGGGTCCCGATAAATCTTTTTCACCTCATATTCTTTATCGTCTTTAGTAATTACTCGGTATTTTGCCTGAGTATCGGCAACCACATGTTTGTTGGTAACCACCAACCCGTCAGCAGAAACGATAAATCCTGAACCAATATCTTGTTGGATTTTTTCCTCCCGACTTTTTGGCTGGCGGAAAAAACCAAAAGGGTCCATAAATGGATCCCATTCAAATAAATCTAAAACCCTTTGAGTTTTGGTTATCCCCACCGTTACCACCGAGGGAGAAACTTTCTCCGCGACATCAATAACCACCGATTCCTCATTTAAAACTCGTTGTTGAAGAAATTCCTGAGAAGAAACTCCCTGGCGGGGAGGGAAAAATTTATCCAAAATTTTATAACCAAAAAGCCTCTCAGAGATTGCCCCACCTAAAACCGAGGCTAAAATAACTAAACCAATGGCAACTCCGGTTAAAAAGCGCTTAAATTTATTCATAGCAAATTGGACAAATTGGTCCAATTAGTCCAATTGGACTAATTTTAATGCTTTTTCTAGTTGTTCGTCAATTTCTGTTTTGGGATCGTCTTTAACCTCAACATCAGGTTTAATTCCCTCTTTATCAATCGACTGGCCTTTTGGCAAAAGCCAACGGGCAGTAGTAATATGTAATCCCGCTCCCTCTTCTAATTCCTGAGCTTCTTGAATTGTTCCTTTACCAAAGGTTTTCTCACCAACAATTTTTGCTCGGCCGTAATCTTGGAGCGCTCCGGCAACAATTTCTGAAGCCGAAGCACTACCCTCATTTACCAAAACCACTAGTTTTATTTTAGTCAATTTTCCCTGACGATTTACTGAAAAAGTCTCTTTCACCCCCGACGCCCCCTCTTGTTGGACAACCACTCCCTTATCCAAAAACTCCGAGGCAATAAAAATTGCCCCCGAAAGATAACCTCCAGGATTATCCCGCAAATCCAAAATTACCCCCCTCACTCCGTTTTTAGCCAAAATCTCTTCAACTGCTTTTTCCCATTCATCGCCTGTATTATCGCCAAATCTTGTCAGTTTAAGATGGGCAACGTTATCTACAAATTCTAATTCAACCGAGGGAACAGTAATTTTATCCCGAACAATAACCGCCTCGTAAGGCTCTTTTTCTCCCTCATGAAGCAAAGTTAATTTTACTTTTGTCCCTTTAGGTCCTCTAATAAGTTTGACCGCCTCAGGCAAAGCTATCCCCGTAGTTTCTTTATCGTCAATTTTTAAAATCAAATCGCCTGCTTTTACTCCGGCAGCCCAAGCCGGCGTGCCTTTCAAAGGAGCAACTACTGCCAGTTGGCTATCTTTATAACCAAGTTGAATCCCCACTCCTTCAAACTCGCCACTTAAATCTTCTTTTGCCTGTTTATTATCAGAGGGGGGTAGAAATACGGTATAGGGGTCTCCCAAAGACTCAACCATTCCTTTGATTGCCCCCCAATACATATTTTGGGCATCCAAAGCTTTTTTATTTAAATAAGATTTCTCTAATCTTTGCCAAACATCCCAAAACAAAGAAAAATCTAAGTTTTTAGGGTTAGAAAAATTAACCTCAAATGAAGAAGATTTTCGCTGGGGAAAACCTAACTCTCCCCTACCAAATTTATAACCAAAAAATCCGGAAACAAGAATTAAAAAAAGACAAAAAAAGAATAATCTAACTTGGGCAAGGCGTATTTTCATTTATTTAAAAATATCACACCCGAGCGACAAAATGAAGTAAGGCTAAATAACGGGCCCTTTTAATTTCTCGGGCTAATATCCGCTGATGTTTAGCACAAACACCACTCCGGACTCGCGGAATAATTTTTCCTCGCTCGGAAATAAATCGGCGTAAAATTTCCACCTCTTTATAATTGGGAAACACGCCCTCTTGGCAAAAAAAACATTTTTTCTGGCTAGCTATCTTTTTTTTCTTCATTTTTAAAAGGGAATGTCTTCCGGATCAACCGTTTTTTCCTCCTTCTGTTTATCATCTTTTTCCTTTTTCTTTGCCGGAGAGGGAGCTTGGCTATCATCGCTCACTGGCGATGATGTTGGCTCCCCTGCCGTTTCCTCCTCAATCGCTTCCGGAGGTGGCGCTTCCTCAGGAGGAACCTCAACTACCTCAGCTGGCTCGCTTAAAGGAGCAGCTTCTGTTTCTGCCGCCCCTTCTTCCGGCGCCTTTTTAGAGTCCAAAATCATCATGTCGCTTATCACTATCTCTGTCGCTTGTCTTTGACTACCATCAGGGGCAGTCCAGCGCCTAGTTTGGAGCCTACCCTCAACATAAACTTTTCTTCCTTTAAATAAAAGTTGAGAGCAAAGCTCGGCAAGTTTGTTCCAGGCAACAATCCGATGGAATTCAGTTTCTTCTCTTTTTTCTCCCCCTTCAGTTACCCAACTACGATTTGTTGCCAATCCAAAAGTACAAACCGCTGTCCCCTGAGGGGTATATCTTAACTCAGGATCTCGGGTTAAATTCCCGATAAGTTGAACTTTATTAAGCGAGCGTTGAGCCATCTTTTTTACCTCCTTTGCCTTTCGCCTTTTTATCTTTTTGGCGTTTCTCTATTTTAACAATTAAATAACGCAACAAACTTTCCTCTATTTTTAATTTTTGATTAAGTTCTTCTAAGGACTTTTCTGGAAGCTGAATTTCCCACAAAAAATAATACCCCATTTCGTTTTTTCTAATGGGGTATGCTAATTGTTTCTTTCCCCACTCTTCAGTTTTCTTAATCTCGCCTTTGAAACTAGCTATTATTTTTTTAATTTTTTCTAGTGCCTCTTTTTGTTTTTCCGCCGTTAATTGGGGAGAAACAACTAAAGTCAACTCGTAATCTCTCATTTTCGCCTTCCCGTTTTTTATAATTTCCAAAATATACTATAAATTAAACTTAAATTCAACTACCTCTTTATCTTTAATAATATAATCTTTGCCCACTAAGGCAATTTTACCTAAAGCTTTAGCTTTTGTCCAGCCCCCAATTTTTAAAAGCTCCCCTACCGGAATTACTTCAGCCTTAATAAATCCTTTTGCCATATCTGTATGAACTTTTGCCGCCGCCTCAAGGGCAGTTGATCCTGCTTTTAAAGCCCGGGCAGTTACTTCTTTTCCTCCCTTGATAGTATAAAAAGTAATCAAACCCAACAAATCATAAGCCGCCTTTATCAGTTGATCTACCCCCTCACCCGTTTTGGCGTTTATTAAAAGCCATCCTGAATCCTGAAGCTTGAAACCTGAAACCTGATCCACATTTAAAACATATAAAGTTGGTTTTTTAATTCCTGCCAATTCCAACTCTAAATCAACAATTTCTTTATCTCTTTTCGCGTCAATATTTCCGTAAAAATGGGGAACATCGGCCGCTTCAAAGCCGCGAATTATATGAACAATAGCATCAACCTCTCTAATTTTTGCCAAAAACTTATTGCCCAAACCCTCTCCCCGATGAGCATCTTTTACCAGCCCGGCGATATCAATAAATTTGACCGTTGCCGGGACAACTTTTTCCGGATTAATCAAATCAACCAAGGCAATCAAATCATCATCGGGGACTTCTACTATTCCCACATTCGGTTCAATGGTGGTAAAAGGATAATTCCCAACCAAAGCTTGTTGCCTTTTTAATAAGGCATTAAACAGGGTTGATTTTCCGCTATTTGGTAAACCGACTATCCCGACTTCTAAACTCATTTCTTAGGGCAAAACATATTCCCCCGAAGTCTTAAGGGCTTTAAATAAATTTTTAATATCCTGAATTAAAAGATTAATTTTACCGCCTAAACCTAAATTTTTTATCAATTTTTTATCTTCGACTTTAAAATAAAAATCCATCGATTTTCCCCAACCCGGTGGCGGAGTTTCCGCCCAAAAATCTCCGTAAATCTCATAAATTCCTCCTTCCCTCCAGTCTCCACATTGATATTGGCAACTTCCCTTTTGTCGTTGGCAAAAGCCTCTTCCTTCTTTATCTAAAAGCCGAAGGCTTTCTTTTGTTTGAGAAGTCAAAATACCTTTTTCATCTAAAAGGATTAAATTTCTCTCCCAAGGGCAACCACAACAGGCATCATCAGGAGGACAATCTTTTTTCTGACAAACGACTGGGGCTTCGGCCAGTTTTCCTCTTACGGTAATTTTTTTCCCTGAATAAAAACTTTTTTTATTTAAAACTTCGCTTGGAGAAATTAAAGAAGAGGGGGCCTCCTCAGGAGTTTTTAACCTTTTAAGAAACTCTTTACTGGTAGAATTGAAATATATTACTACCAAAATCACCACTCCCAAAAGAACAAGGGTAATAACTAAACTCAATAAAAGAATTAGATTAACCCGTCCCCTTTTCACTCTATTTAATCATATCATAAAAACAAGTTTAATGTTTTAGATAGGTTTTACCTCTGGCCCTCCGGGCTTATCCTCAATTTTCCAACCCCTTTTCTTAATTTCCTGACGAATTTCATCTGCCTGCGCCCATCTTTTTTGTCTTCTTAACTCCTCCCTTTTTTCAACTAATTCTTCAATTTCCTCAGGAATAATAATTTTTCTTTCTGCCTCCTCTTTTAATTTTAATCCTAAAACTTTATCAAAGTCAAAAATTAAATCTAATTTGTTTGTTGGAGGAAGCGGTGATTTAGTTAAATCCCAAACCACTGCCAAAGCTCCGGGAATATTTAAATCGTCTTCTAAATATTTCCGGAATTGATCTTTAAACTTCTTTGCCAACTTATTGTCTTTTCTTTTAGAATTTCCCTCTTCCTGCCAACGACGAACAAAATCAAGCAAACGAAAATAAGCTTTTTGCGCCCCCTCAAGTGCTTCCCAGGTAAAATCCAAACCAGTGCGGTAGTGAGAATTCAAAATTAAATAGCGAAAAGATAAAGGATGATAACCTTTAGTTACCAAATCTTGAACAGTATAAATATTACCTAAGCTTTTACTCATTTTTTCTCCTTTTACCGTCAGCCAATCATTATGGAGCCAAAAATTAGCTGTTTGCCGGCCAAAAGCCCCGTATCCTTGAGCAACCTCATTAGTATGATGAACGGGAATATGTTCTTTGCCGCCGGTATGAATATCAAATTGCGAGCCTAAATAATAAGTAGACATTGCCGTACATTCAATATGCCAGCCGGGAAATCCCCTTCCCCAAGGCGAATCCCATTGCATAATATGATTTGGTCTTCCATAGATCCACAAATAAAAATCCCAAGGCGATTTTTTCTCGGGGTCAACTTCTAAACGTGCTCCTGGAAGTTGTTTTTTTAGGTTCAAACGGGCAAATTTTGGATAGTCGGGAAATTTAGAGGTATCAAAAACTAAACCAATTTTTGTCCGATAGGTAAAACCCCGAGCCTCTATTTTTTTAATTAATTCAATTTGCTGGGAAATATGCTCGGTGGCCCGACACAAAACATCAGGCCGAGAAATATTAAGCAAATCCATACTTTCCAAAAACTGGGCAATATATTTTTCAGCAATCTGCCAAACAGTCAACCCCTCCCTTTTGGCTCCCTTCTCCATTTTGTCCTCACCGGTATCCTCATCTGAAGTTAAATGGCCAACATCGGTAATATTCATCACCCATTTCACCTTGTATCCCTCCCAGCGCAAAAATCTTACCAAAACATCCCATTGGGCATAGGCATACATATGACCAATATGCTGGTTCCAATAAACCGTCGGCCCGCAAGAATAAATCCCCACCCGCCCTTTTTTAATTGGGACAAATTTTTGCTTTTTTCTGGTTAGGGTGTTGTAGAGTTTAATCATTTTCTAAAATTTTAACATATTCTTGAAGAGTAAAAATCTTTATTCCCAATTTTCTTTTAACTTGATGTCTTGGGTTTTCTGTAACCAATACTGCCTTCAAGCTTTTTGCCACCGCTAGGTAGCAAGCATCATAATAGGTAATCCCTAATTTTTCCCCTAATAAATAACTTTTTTCCGCTAAAGAAGCTGTCTCTTTTAAAAAATTCAAGGGTAAAAGATAAAAACTCTCTAAAGCCTTTTTTGCTAAAGAAAAAGGCAATTTTTTTCCTTTGAGCAAGGCGTTTCCCAATTCGTATTTCGCCAATTCAGGAAGAAATATTTCAACTTTTTTGTTTTTAAAAAAAGGCAAAATCTGGTGGGCTAAATCACTTCCCTCTTCCTCCGAATACCACTTAACAATTACCGAAGCATCTAAAACAATTTTTTCCATTTAATGGCTAAGACGATCTTTTAAAATAAATTTTGAAAGAGAAACTTTTTTTCCTGCTTTAGCTATCTTTTTCATAGTAGAAATTATTTTCTCCCAAGGGGTATTTTCAAAAGCAACATGGGGTTGAATTATTAAAGAATTATCCACTGCTAAAATATTCACCGCTGTGCCGGGATTTATCCAGATTAAATGCTTCCTGATTTCCTCAGGAATTGTCAATTGATTTCTCTCTCTAATTATTGCTGTTTTTATCATTCTGAAAATCAGAATATCAGAAAATTAAAAATTTGTCAACATTCACAGAAGAATAAATCCCCACCAACCCTTTTTAATTGGCTTAAAAATCTGTTTTTTCCTAGTAAGAGTATTGTAGAACTTAATCATCAAGATATACTTAAATTATATAATTTTCAATCAAAGCAACGATTAGTAAAGCCCTCCCAAATATTAGCCTCTTTTTCCTCGCTTTTCTGCTCTTTTATTTTTTCTTCTTGAGTTTTTATTATTTTTTCTAAAACTTTCCGAATGTTTGAGTTTTGACCACGCTCGTTCTCTGGATAACGATTTAAAAATTGCTTGGCTAAAAAAAGAGTTAAATGAGCTAAGTTACCCGACCGGTTAACCGCTTCGAGAGCCTCTATATACCTTTGTCTGTCTGGGGGCCAAATAATTATGGGTCTTAGTCCAAATCTTTTGGCTATTAAATCACAAAGCAATCTCCCTACTCGTCCGTTACCATCCTCAAAAGGATGAATTCTTTCAAAAACATAATGTGCAAAAGCAATTGTTTCTATTAAGCAAGGCATATCATTTAAATTACTACTGCATTTGCTTAACCTTTCATTTAAATCTTCAAGAAAATTATCCATTAAATCTCTTACCCTTTCCCAAGGAGGAGGAGTTCTAATGGAACGATTAATACCCACATTTACAGTCCGATACCTACCAACGGCGGTCTCGGGTAGAAGTCCTCTCATACACCGAGAGTGAATTTCACAAATAACCTCAGAGTTAATTTCTCCTTTTACAGAATTTACATAATTTACATATTGTAACGCTTCATGATAATTTTCAAAAGCCAGTTTTGCTCTCTTTGTCTCTTCTTCAGAATTCAAAATTTCATGGTTGCTCAACTCGCTCATGATTATTTTCTCCCTCTTTAGAAAAAATTTTTACTAATTCCTGTATTTGGTCTTTAGAAAGATCAGGGAAGGTTTCTAGTAATAAATTCCTTAAAACTCCTGGAGAAAAATCAATGTGTTCTATCTTTAAACTAGAAAGAATCCCTGCTGCTGTTTCAAAACTGTTAGAGAGTAAATCTACTTTTAGGGGCTTTTCCCTCTCTTCCTTCGAATTCATCCCCCTACCCTCCTTCCCGCCATTTCCGGCTGAGCTTGTTGTTGGGCTGATTTCACTCGCCGGCCCCAAAAGCCAAATAACCCTCTTTTAGGTTTAGTTGATGGCTCTATTAACGGCGGTTTTTCTTGCTTTTTTTCTTCCTCCGGTTGCTCTGGCGGCTGTCGCCGGGCTTGAAGCTGCTGTTCTCTAATTCTTCGCCATCTTTCTATCTCCTGTTCTAATTCCTGAACAATCTTTGCCGCCAGCTGTTCGCTTCTTGCCTTATCAGCGACTTTCATTTCCTCTAATTTTTTTGCCTCATCGCTCGCCTGAGGTGTTTTTTGACCTCCAGAAGAAGATGAGCTCCCTATTCCCATTTGCTCTAAAGCTTTCCCCGCCAGTTCTTGGGGCTGTTTTTTCGCCTTCTCAAAAACATCCTCCCCAAGTTGTTTTAATTGTTGGGCTACATTTTGAGCAATTACTTTCACCATAATCCTTTTTAAATTTTCAATTTTAAATTTTAAATTGTTTTAATACTCTCTTCTTCCCTCCAACGCTTTAGACAATGTCATTTCATCAGCATACTCCAAATCCCCGCCGGTTGGCAACCCTTGCCCCAACCGCGTAATTTTGAATTTTGAATTTTGAATTTTGAATTTGCGAACTTCGTTCGCAATATACATCGCCGTTGCCTCTCCCTCCATTGTTGGGTTAGTTGCCAAAATTAATTCTTTAACCGGGACAGGAGAAGTTTTAATTCTTTGAATCAGCTCATTAATCCGCAGCTCGTCAGGCCCAATATTTTCCAGCGGATTAATCAGTCCATGCAAAACATGATAAACTCCCTTAAAATTTCCCGCCTTTTCTATGGCTAAAACATCCAATGGTTGGGCAACAACACAAATTACTGATTTATCGCGATTTTGATCGGCACAAATTGGGCAAGGATCAGTTTCCGAAACATTAAAACAAATCGAGCATAAAACGGTATTTTTCTTTAGTCCCCCAATCGCCTCGGCAAACTCATCTAATTGCCTTTGGGGAACATGAAGCAAATAAAAAGTCAGCCGGGCCGCTGTTTTTGGCCCAATACCCGGAAGTTTTTCAAAGTTCTCAATTAATTTTTTAATTGCTCGAGGAATAACCATATTTAAATTCTACCATAAATGAAAAAAATTGGAAAAAATTAAAAATTATCCTATAATCAAAAGATGGGAATAGAGCAATGGCATTTAAACCACACCCCAGAAAATCTTGCTTATAGAATTTTAATGAAACTAGGAAAATGGTGTGAAAAAAGGGGGCTTTCTCCAAACACTGTAAAAGTAATTAATAACCCAGGAGAAGTCCCTCAATACACAGCCCTAGGGGCGCGGATGGGAATTAATCCAGACTCATCTCGTCTTACACCTCAAGAGAATAATCTTATTGAAACAGGAGAAATTCAAAATGTTCCTGTTCTTTTGCTTTTTGATGTAGACGGAGTTTTAGTCTCTATTTGGCCCGCCCTTGTGGACTTTTGGAAAAAATGGAAAGAATTACCCACGCTTTCGTCTTCCCAAATTTGGAAAAAATTGGAAGAAAGTATAGCTCAAGCCCGCCCTCCTTGGTGGGATACTCTTTTACCCCTTGCTCGAATGGCGCAAGCCGCTAACCAAGTTATAATTTGGACCAACAGATTTCCTGTAAATCAAGAGAGTAGTTTTTGGAAAAAAGCCCTACGGACGATGTTTGATGACGGAACATGGTTGGAGAGATTTCCTTTTTTCTCCAGGCAAGCAGCAAAAAGGCTTGAAAAGTCAAGGTCTTTTCAGGAGAAAACCCAAGTCCTTGCAGGTTTTCCTAAAAATATTTCTCCAATAATCCAAAAAATAGAAGAAATGAACGATCCTTACGTAGTTTATGTGGGCAGTAGCTTGCCTGATATTCGCAATTTTAAAAGAATTATCGAAGAATTAAGAAGAAGAGAAAATCCCTTTGATAGAATAGTTTTTTGCAGCACTAACCACTTTCTTCTTTAAATTATCTTCCCAAAAGCCCTGTTAAACCTCCGCCCATTTCTTGAAGTTTTTTTGCCGCCAATTCTTGAGAGAGACGAATTGCTTTATTTAAAGCGTCAATCAATGCCTGATTGGAAATTCCCTGAACGGAAAGTTCTTTGATTCTTTGATCTCCGGTAATTACTACTCTTACCCCTTGTTCTTCAACTACCAATTCCTCAGCCGCTAATTGCTGCTGCAGGGCCAGCGCCTGATCGCGCATTTTCTTTAAATCCCCAAGCTGGCTTAATTGTTGGCGAAATTTATCAAAAACCATTTTCCACCTCCTTTCTTAATCTTAATTTTCTCCTAAATCCCCCTAATTCATTTTACCATTAAAAATTTCATTTGCAACCTCTAAAATATCTACTTCCTCATTGCTCCCATTGTTTGATTTTTGAATTGTTAAATTGTTTTTTTTCTCGCCCAAAATACATTTTAGTTTTACCGGAGCGCCGATTACCTTTCCAACCGTTTCCTCAACTATCCGCCGGCATTTTTCTGTCTCCAGTCTCTCTTTATGGAATTTATAAAAAACTTCCAAAGTTAACCAGCCATTTTGAAAATCTTTAATCCTTGTAGCTTTTAGTAGGGCCTCGACCGAATGATTTTGGGGCTTTATTTTTGTTAATATTTCCGCCCATTTTTCCTCCACCTGTTTGATGTTTGCCGCCTGTGCCTGGGGATCCGAATTTTGCCGGACCTGTGGTGAAGATTTTTTCTCTTTAAGGTTTGAGTTTTGAGATTTAACACCTGCCTGTCCGGCAGGCAGGTTTGACATTTTATCTCCGCACCATTCAACTACCGCCAGTTCCAAAGGCAGTTGAGGAATAGGAGAAAACCGCAACTCTCCTGCCGCCCGGGAAAAAAGAAAAATCAAACTTTTAATTTGGAAAACATCAAAATTTTTCAATACCTCAACTGGCTCTTCTCCTACTCCCATCTTTTCCAACAATCCCTGCCGTAAAAGCTCCAAAAGTTTAATTAAATAATTCTCCAAATCGACTCCGCCTTCCACCACCCGGGCAATTTCTTTCAACCCTCCTTTAGCATCTTTTTTCTCCAAAAATGGCAAAAGTTTTTCGGCAGAAAGCTCTTCAATTTGCCCCAAAAGCTGGCGCGTTTGCTTTAAAGTAATTTTCTTCCCGCCAGCAGCAAGTTCTTCCAAAATTTTGTGGGCGTCACGAAAACTCCCTCCTGCTGCTTTGGCAATTTCTTCTAAAACTCCTTTTTCTACCTCTAATTTTTCCCATTCTACCGCTCTTTTTAAAGAACCATCAACTATCTCTTCGATTTTTGCTCTGCGAAAATTAAAACGTAAACAGCGAGAAATTATTGTCTCCGGCAGTTTATCTGGCTCGGTGGTACACAAAATAAAAATCGCATGCGCCGGTGGTTCTTCTAAAGTCTTTAACAAAGCATTAAAAGCCTCCAAAGTAAGCATATGAACTTCATCAATAATATAAACTTTATACTTTAACTTGACTGGAGAAAGTTTTATTGTTTCTCGCAAGGCACGGATATCATCAATTCCCCGGTTGGAAGCAGCGTCAATCTCAATTAAATCAATTGCTGTCCCTTTAGTAATCTCTTGGCAGGCATCACATTTATTACACGGCTCGCCATCTTTGGGATTTTGACAATTAACTACTTTAGCAAAAATTCTGGCGGCAGAGGTTTTTCCTGTTCCTTTTGGTCCAGCAAAAAGAAAGGCGTGGGGAAATTTTCCTCCTTTAGCGATCCTCAGAAGCCCTTCCCTGACTTCTTTCAAGTCCAAGTCTTTTAGCTTTTGCGGTCGGTATTTCAGATAAAATGTTGTTGACTCCATGAGGGATTAATTCCTCCAGTTTTATTTTTTGCCTTTTGGCCTCCTCCAAACAAATAAAAACTTCCCCCAGGGGAATGCCTGCCCCTTCTTCTCCGTAATAAAAACTTAAAACCGTTGTTGGTTTATCAAGCTTCCGATACTTTTTATTTAATTCCTTAATTGTTTTTCTGTCTACAAAGACAAGATTAATAAAAAACATTGGAGTCTGTCAATTATAACTTAATATATACAAAATATATCAGGAAAAAATCCCTGCCTGCCGGCAGGCAGGCAAAATCCAAAATCCAAAATTTATTGCCCCAAGATTCTTTTAACCTCGGCTGCTACAGTCGAACCATCGGCTTGGCTTTTAACTTTGGCCATTACCGCTCCCATCACTTTTCCAAAATCTCCCGCACCTTTTGCGCCAATTTCAGCAATGGTTTCTCTTATTATTTTTTCTAAATCTTGAGGGCTTAATTGCTGAGGAAGATATTTACTCAAAATCTCCAATTCTTTCCCCTCTTTATCTGCTAAATCACTTCGGCCTCCTTTTTGATAGGCTTCGATTGCTTCCCTTCTTAATTTCACCTGACGACGAACTACCTCCAGTACATCCTCATCAGTCAGCTCTTTTTGTCTCTGGAGTTGAAAATTGCGAATTTCCGCCAGACAAAGACGCAAAGTCGCTACCCTTAAGGCATCTTTTTCCTTCAAAGCCAGACTTAAATCTTGACGAATTTTTTCTTCTAAATTCATTTTCGGCGCTTCAGGATGGCTTTTTTCTCTTTTCTTATAACAGAGGGCGGTTTATAAAATTCCCTATCCTTAAGCTCAAACAAGATATTGTCCGCCAAAACCCTACGTCGAAATTTGGCAATAAGGCTCTCATCGGATTCTCCTGGAGCTTTTCTAACCACTGTTGCCATTTATTCATAACACCCCCTTCTAGAAAATTTCAAATTTCAAATAACAAAATCCAAATCTTATTATACTACAGAAAAACTAACTTTTTAAGACCTCGATTATCTGGCCTAGACTTAATTTTGTTGGTCGCATGTTGGGATTGACTGAACCTTCATTAAGTAAAAGCCTGTGGGTGGCATGCAAAAACCAATCAGACTGGGGATCCATTTTTTTCACTTTCTCATAAGCCTCTTTTAAGTCCGCCCCAGAGTCAGGCCGGGAATAAATCTGAACCCCCCCTCTTTTGGGGCTTTTTTTAACCACAATTGCATAGCCCAAAATTTCTCCTACTAATAAAACATGCTTATTCCCTGATTCAACGGCGATTCCCTTACCCCAACGGGTCTGAAATTCAATACCATTTTTTAACTCTTCTTCAGCCCTTATTTTGTTCTTAAGATTTAAAAGAATAGCATCCAAAGCTCGAAAGCCAAATTCTATTACCTGAGAATCATTTTCTCCCAAGCCCCGCAAGCCCTCGATTAAAGTGTGTAGATAAAACTGATAACGGGCCTGAAATATCTCCTCCCATTTTAAATCAGAGGCGTTGTCGATTTGAGTTACTACCTCAACTATTTTTTCTAATACTGTTTGTTCAAGGAGACTAAGGGGCTGGTTTTTTCTTATCTCCAAAATATAATCAAAACAAAGTTTGGTTGCCGAAAGATAACCGCTGTTTTGATGGTGGTCCAATTTTCCCCGACCAACATCAACAAACAAAATATCCGGGCTTTGATCAACCCCAACCATCTTTTCCGTAGAAGCAGTCGCTTCAACAAATCCAATTTCTGCATTTTCCCATCCCGGCAAAAACCGCTTAATCAACCAAGCACTTGCCACTGCATCCAAATCGGGATTGATATGGGTAATAATCTTTTTCATAAAAAATTATTGTAGCAAATTTAAAACCGCTTTTGCTAATTTTTTGGGATTATGACGTAAAAGCTGGCCGGTTGAGGCCAAGGGAAATAAAACTATTTCTACGCCTAATCGTTGACAATTTTCAGGATCATAGTTCACCGGATAAGATTTTTCCTGATGATAACGGGCAAGAAGGCTTTTAGGAACATGCCAATAATTATTTACCAAAACTTTTTTTAATTTTTTTGCCGCCGGACCTAAATAACGCTGAATTTCCTTTATAAAATCAGAAACGGAAAATTTTTGAGTCTCGCCGTATTTTGTCATTAAATTACAAATATAGAAAATAACAGCCTTACTTTTAGCAATTGTCCGGGGAACGCTCTCAACCAGCAAATTAGGAATTGTTGAAGTGTATAAATCTCCAGGACCCAAAATAATTAAATCAGCCTCTAAAATTGCCCTTTTTGCTCCGGGAAAAATTTTTGCCGGCGGGTCTAAAAAAACATCCAAAATTTTTAATTCTGGTCGAACGCGGCGAATATCAATATTTGTTTCTCCTTTTATAATTGTCCCGTCTTCCAAACGAGCACATAAATGACAATTATCTAAAGAAACCGGCAAAACTTGACCTTGAACATCCAAAATTTTCGCTGCCTCGGAAATTGCTAAATCAGTCCGGCCGGTGATTTCTGTTAAAGCGGTTAGTAAAAGATTACCAAAAGAATGACCCTTTAAACCTACCCCGTTTTTAAAACGATAATCTAAGAGTCGGCGCAGAATAAGTTTGTCAACTGGAAGTTTTGATAAAGCCAATAAAGCTTGGCGAACATCTCCAGGAGGTAAAATTCCAAACTCATCGCGTAATCTCCCCGACGAACCTCCAGAATCAAACATAGAAACAATTGCCGTTAAATCAACTGGGGTGTCTCGCAAACCAGTTAAAACAGTGTAAGTCCCCGTCCCCCCGCCAACGACAACAATTTTTGGCCGTTTCATTTTCCTTTTTAGAATATCATTCCCCTAAAGAAAATTCAATCATTGACAAAATGTCCCACGTGGGATAAAATGTCAATAATGCCAAAACGAAAATTGAAAAACAAATCACCAACCCATGCTACTCTAAAGGATGAAAAAATAGCGGAGCTTGCAACAACCCTTACTCGCCAAATAGAAAGAAAAATTACCGAGGAAAAGTTTCTAAAAACAAAAGAAGTTCTTGAGTTAGTGGCCGCCGGTTTTTTCCTCAGTGCTTCCTTGGTAGCTCCTAACTTACCTCGTTCTTTTAGAAAAATTTTTAAAGACGAAGAAACCGCTTATAAAAGATTTAATATTCCCTATCTTAAACGAACTTTAGACCGCCTTCAAAAAGAAAAATTGGTGGAGATTGTCCACGAGGGAAAATATGAAATAGTCAAAATTACAGAGAGAGGGAAACAAAAAATTCTTAAATTTGCTTTCGACGAACTGGAAATTAAAAAACCAACCTTTTGGGATGGTAAATGGTATTTAGTTAGTTATGATATCCCTAAATATCTTGATTTCCAAAGAAAAATTTTCCGTTATTATCTGAAAACTTGGAAATTTTACCCCCTCCATGAAAGTTTATTCCTTCATGCTTACCCATGCGAAAAAGAGATTGAATTTCTTAAAGAATATTTAGGAATAGGCAAATATGTAAGAATCTTCACGGTGACCAAAATTGAGAACGACAAGGTTTTTAAAGAATTTTTTGGAGTCTAATGCGGGGGAAATTTCTTCATAAAATTGACAAAATGTCCCACGTGGGAAAAAATGTCAAAATTTTAAACTAATTTAGAAATCAATTCCTCCAAAGAAAGCAATTTTACGTCCTTTTTTCCTCTTTCTTTCCACTCTATTTTCTCCCCTGTTTTTTCGGAAACTACCAAACGAATTGGGCAACCGATCAAATCGGCATCGGCAAATTTTTCCCCAGCCGAAGTTTCCTCCCGATCATCATACAAAACCTCCACCCCCGCTCTCACCAACTCCTCGTAAATTTTATCAGCAAAATTTTTTGAATTTTGAAATTGGGATTTGGAATTTATTTGGGATTTGGGATTTGGGATTTGGGATTTCAGGTTTATAAGGTGCACCTGAAACGGTGCCACCACCTCTGGCCAAATTATTCCCTTTTTATCATGATGAGTCTCCACCAAGCAGGCTATTGTTCGCTCAATTCCAATTCCGTAAGAACCCATCCAAAGAAGTTCTTGTTTGCCTTTATTATCGATAAAATAGCCATTTTGGGGCTTACTATAAACAAAGTCCAACTTAAAACAATGTCCCCATTCAAAACCGGTTTTTTGGCGAAGATGGCCTTTTTTGCAACGAGCACATAAATCACCATCTTTTGCCTCGGCAATATCGGCCAAAATTTTGTAGGAAAAATCCCGACCGTAATTGACATTTATTGAATCGGTTGTTTTTTCTTTCTGCCCGCCAATATAATTTCTCACCATTGGTAAACCTAAATCCCCCACAAAAGTAACTCCTTTTATCCCCCAAGAATGAACATATCCGTGCTTGGTGCCAATTTTTGCCAAATCCTTTTCGTCTGCCGGCAAAAGAGTACTTACTCCCAGCACTCTTTTTAATTTTGTCTCGGAAACGTTTTGGTCGCCACGTAAAGAAGCAATGTAAATTTTCCCCTTTTCATCTTTATAAACTACATTTTTCAGATAGCGCCATAAAGGCTCTTTGTAATGTTTGACATTATCCTCCATGCTACAAACCCATTCCGGCTGGGGAATAATCCGGAAGGGTTGAATTTTTTCTTGGGGATTTATTGGCACTCTTTCAAATTCCGCCTTTTCAATATTGGCGGCATAACCACAATTATCACAAACAAAAAATGTCTGGTCGCCATCTGGCGATTCTATTTGAAACTCATGGGAAAGCGAACCACCAATTGCTCCTGAATCTGCCTCAACCGGAATCACTGGCAAATCAAGTTTTTTGGCAATTCGTAAATAGGCCTCGTAAAATTTCCAATAAACCTCCAGGGCTTGTTTTTCGGAGGCAGCAAAGCTATAAGCGTCTTTCATCATAAACTCCCGAACGCGCATAATTCCTCCCCGCGGTCTTTTATCATCGCGAAACTTTTGGGAAAATTGATAAATCAAAATTGGCAAGTCTTTATAGGAAGGATGAAACATTTTTACCAGTTCAAGCATTACTCCTTCTGCCGTTGCTCCAATGGCAAAAGTTGCCCCATGATGGTCGGAAACAACTAGCATTTCTTCTCCAAAAGCCTTGTCTCTGTTTGTTGCCTGCCAAATTTCTATCGGATGTAAAGTTGGGACAACCACTTTTTGACAGCCAATCGCCTTCATTTCTTCGTCAATCACTTTATAGACTTTTTCCCAAACTCTCATTCCCAGCGGCAAAAAAGCCCATCTGCCAGTAGAAATTCGGCGGATAAATCCACCTTTATACAAAAGCTTATGGGAGGCTATTTTGGCGTCAGCGGGTAGGGTTTTCGTTGTTTTTCCAAAAAGCTGAGAAAGCCGCATAGAGTAATTATATCTCAAAAGTATAAGTTGTGCTATATGGTCGAAGCAAAAAGTGCGAAAATAGTTGATGAGAAACAAAATTATCGTTTCTAATTTCTGTTCGAATAGTTTTTACTCCTTGAGTTTTTAACTTTTCCAAAGTCGCCGCCAATATTGTTTTTCCCAAGCCCTGACCTCGAAACTCGGGAAGTACATAAATTAAAATTAATTCCGCCAAACCATCACTGAAAACTACTGATTGGGTCAGCCCAAAAACCTCCTCGCCCAGATAAAAAAGAAAATAAAAATATCTTTTGTCATCTTTTAATTTTTTTTCAATTGCTTTTGCCAAAAAACTTTTTTGGGGAGCAATTGAGTTAGGATCAACTTCTTTTTCTTCTTCGTAATACTTAGCCACTAAATCGGTAATTAAACCCAAATCTGGAACTTCACCTCGTTTAATTTTAATCGGCTTGATTTTTTCCATAATTTGTATTATTATTACAGCAATTAAGAAAAAAAGCAAGAACTATGAAAAAACCAGAATCATATCGACCACCAGATAGAATAAGTGGTATGCCGGATCTCCGAGAAATTGCCGACGTCTTGGAAGAGGGGGCAAAAGAAACCACTAAATGCTGCGCAACCGGGACATGCGACGACGACGATGATGATGATTAAGAGATTTGATAATCAAAGACCTAATTAATAATGAGAGAGCTTCTAATTGCTTCCCCTATTCAAAAGAAAAAGATAATTTTTAACCATTCTCTTAAAAAATATCCTCTGGGGAAAAACTTTGCCGTTCCTTTTTGGCGATCAATGGAAAAAGAAATGGAAAAAATGCTTCTTCCTAGTCTCGCAGTAGAAATTTACAAAGCAAAAATCAAAGGAAAATTAAAAGGCAAAACTCCTCAAGAAAGATATAAAGATTTTTTTAAAAATCCTTCCCTTTTAAGAAGAAAATTTTTCCATCAATACCCCCGATTAAAAAATTATTTTGAAATTCTTCTTTCGAGTTCCTGTAATTATCTTGGGGGGTTTCTTAAAAATGTTTCAAAAGACAAGCTCGCATTAAAAAGGGAGTATCATTTAAAAAATTTTTTAATCAATGAAGTTTCTTTCCCTTCAAATGGCGATCGCCACCATTCAGGAAGACAGCTTTTATTTTTCATTTTAAATCAGAAAAAGTTTATTTTTAATCAAACGCCCATAAATACCGATGAATTAATAAATTTTTTAGTAGAAAAAATTAATAATAAACTCCCCGACCCACCACTAGAAATAATAAAAACTTTTTCAATAAAAAACCGCCATTACCGCCCTTTTCTAGAATTTTTACCCGCAAATTCAGAAAAAGAAATAAAAAATTTTTACCACCAGCTAGGAAAAATTATCGCTTTGGTTTATATTCTCAATGGAATTGACTTTCATATGGATAACATCTTAGCCTCAGGGAAAAATCCTTATCTTTTAGACGTAGAAACAATTTTAACCAATTTTGAATCTTTAGGCGTTAAAAGATGGAAGAGCCTTTTTACTACAGGTTTTTTAAAAATTGAAGATTCAAAATTAGGAGATCTCTCTAGCCTCACCGGCGGGCAAAGGCCAAGAATTAGTCTTTTAGATGCCTATCCAATTAACGACGGTACGGATAATATTGCTGTTCGTTTCAAAAAGCTTAGTAATTTTAAGCCTCACAACAGACTTTATTTTGAGGGAAAAATAGTTAATCCGAAAGATTTTCTTCCAGAAATAATCAACGGTTTTGATCTTGTTTATGAACTTTTCTTAAAAGACAGAAAAAATATTAAAAAGCTTTTAATCTCTTTTATTAAGGAAAGAAAAATTTACTCTAGACAAATTTTCCGAAGTACCGCTTGTTATCAATTTCTAATTGTCAATCTTTTTCAGCCAAAAATTTTAAAAATTAAAAATGTCAAAAAATGGCTTTCTTCTTATCTTCTGGATGGTTTCGGAAGTAAAAATGATTTAGCCAAAAAAATAGTCCCCTGGGAAACGGAGGAAATTTTAAATTTAAATATTCCCTATTTTTACTCGTTGGCTGATAAAAATCACTTGTACGCTGAAGGAGGTAGAGTTTGGAAAAACTTTTTTAAAAGAACTTCCCTTGATTATCTAGAAAATAAAATAAATTCTTTATCCTCAGTAAATAAACAAAAATGCGAAGAAATAATTAAGAAGGTCTTAAATCAATAAAACCACCCTTGACAACAATTTTTAAAACTGTTTTAATGAGACTATGCTCACCCAAAAGGACTTAGAAGAAAAACTCCGGCTTTTACCTACCAAAGATGAATTTTTTTCACACACCCAACATCCGCTTAACATCGTTTATCGTCACCAAAATCAGCAAGATTATCAAAATTGCCATACCAATGGTATTTATCCAACGTTCCAAAGATGGCTTTGGTCGGCGACGAAAAATAATTTCATAAACAACAAAAACTAATCGTCCTCCATCAAGTGCCGGCAGGGGCAAAACATTCAAAACGGCCAAATTTACTGACAAAATTCCTAAAAACTGGAAAATATTTAAAATTCCGGTTTTGGCAACCACCCCCGTTGCCTGAAAAATCCCCACCGGCCCGGCAACATCTTTAGGCACCAACCCCCGAAAAACCAAATCGCCAACCATTTTTTTCAAAGAAAAAACAATCATCCACCCCCAACCAAAAGCCTCTTTTACTCCCTCAACCGCTCCCAAAAAAGGCATCTGCCAAAAAGGATATTTAACAATTTCCATATCCGAAACAACTACTCCCAAAGGCCCTTCTCCTTCCGGCGGATTTTCCCGAGGCACCAGCCAAAAAAGCAAATTTCCGTCTTGACAACTAAATCCTCCCCCGCCTAAAACTTTTTCCTGGCAAGGATTGTCGGCCTTTCTTCCCACAAGCAACTTTATCTCCTTACCCTTTTTTTCACTAATTAGCTTGGTAAACTCAGCCAAATTGGTTATCTTCTTATCATCAACCGCCAAAACTATGTCCCCCTCTTTAAGACCGCCTTTTTCCGCCGGCGAGGAAGGAGCAATGCCAACAATTTTTATATTTTCTGTTTTTTGGGGAATACCGGTAAAAGAATAAACAATACTAAAAACAAAAATCCCTAGCAAAAAATTAGCCACCACTCCAGCTAAAATAACAGCACTGCGGGCTTTTTTTGATTTTCCCAAAAAACTCCGCTTAAAATCACGAGTTTTTTTGACCTCTCCTTCAGCCGGGTCACCATAAAGTCTAACAAATCCGCCGAAAGGAACAGCATTTATTGAATACTCGGTTTCGCCAATTTTTTTTGCCCAAATCCGTGGCGGATAACCAAAGCCAAATTCTTCCACCTTTATCCCCGCTTTTTTGGCCGCCAAAAAATGGCCCCCTTCATGGACCAAAACCAAAATGGAAAGAATAAGTATAAAAAGCAGCAATGTCATTTTAAATTGTTAAAAGCTCTTTCTTTTTTGCCTCTCCTGCCTGCTCGATTTTTTGATTATACTCGTCGGTGATTTTTTGAAGTTCCCCAGTGGCCCGAAATTCCTCGTC